>Ga0207645_10000037_pt1 | contig 88771 bp, 88 predicted proteins | sample KBSM53metaG_FD_184331 | JGI IMG/M metagenome (GOLD analysis project Ga0207645, IMG submission 184331) | Miscanthus rhizosphere microbial communities from Kellogg Biological Station, Michigan, USA - KBS M5-3 metaG (SPAdes) (version 2) | ecosystem: Host-associated > Plants > Roots > Rhizosphere >...
ACCCGCGTCTTCGAGCACTACAAGAACCCGGCGAACTCCCAGATCTACGCGGAGAACGTCTGGGGCAAGGCGATGTCGCGCACCAACGTGGACAAGTGGCCGGCCGACAAGGCGGCCGACGAGGCCATCGGCCGCATCAAGACCATCGTCGCGCAGTGGCGGTGAGATCGGCCTGATCGCGTGGCCCGCGGCCTCGCTGGGGCCCGGCCCCGAGGGCTGATCGCCCGGTCCGTGACCGCGGCGGCGGACGTCCTGTCGCCGCGGTCGCGGAACCTCCAGGGGCTGCTCTTCTCGCTGCCCCTCATCGTCCTGTTCCTGGCCTTCGTGGTCTATCCGCTGTACTTCGAGGTCACCCAGGCCCTCGACCGCTACACCTACGAGGTCCTGTTCAACGACCCGATCTACGTGCAGACCATCGTCAACACGCTGGTCTACGTGGGGATCGCGGTCAACCTGAAGCTCTTCCTGGCCCTGCTCCTCTCGGGCGTGCTCGACGACGACAGCCGCTCGACGCGCTTCCTCTCCGCGATCTTCCTGCTGCCGTGGGCGATCCCGGTGCTGCCCGGCATCCTCTCGGTGCGCTGGATGATGTCCTCGCAGTGGGGGATCCTGAACCTGATCAGCGAGGACCTGGGTCTCGGCACCCACCACTGGCTCGCGTCGCGCTGGACCGCGATCAGCGCCCTGATCATCTTCCACATCTGGAAGTACCTGCCGTTCTGGACCGTGATCATCCTGGCCGCCCGCCGGGGCATCCCGCGCCAGCTCTACGAGGCGGGGGCCATCGACGGGGCCAATCCCTTCCAGACCTTCCGCTACATCTCGTTCCCCCTGCTGGCCGGCATCTACCTCATCTGCTCGCTGCTCTCCATGGTCTTCACCATGGGCGACTTCACCAACGTGTGGCTGATGACCGGCGGGGCCCCCGGCGACTCGACCCACGTGCTGGCCACGCTCGCCTACCGCTACACGTTCCGCGTCGGCAAGCTCGACTGGGGCGTCGGCGTCTTCGCCACCGCGCTGCCGGTGACCTTGCTGTTCATCTTCATTCTCATCAAGAAGATCCGGTAGCCCCCGTGACCAGGGGCCGGCTCGGCGTCAACGTGATGCGCGCGGCAGTGCTCGCCGCGGTCACCGCGTGGACACTGTTCCCGATCTATTACATGGTCAGCCTCGCGGTCACCCCGTGGGACGATCTCTTCCGCCCGGTCTACGTGGTCCAGCGCCCCACCCTCGACAACTTCAAGTTCGTGCTCCTTCAGGAGAGTCCGTTCGTGAAGTACTTCTGGCGCTGGCTCGCCAACAGCCTGCTGGTCTCGGGCGCGGTCATGGTCGCGGTGCTCGCGGTGGCCGCGCTGGGCAGCTACGCACTCGGCCGCATCCGCTTCGGGCTCGGGCGCTACATCTCGGGGATGACCCTCTTCACCTACATCATCCCGGCCTCGTTCCTGTCGATCCCGTTCTTCAAGATCATGGGCGACTACGACCTGCTGGACACCTACTGGGCCCTCATCTTCGCGATGACCACCTTCGCCGCGCCCTACGCCCTCTGGGTCCTGTGGGACTACGCCAAGACGATCCCGAACGAGATCGACGAGTCGGCCGCCATCGACGGGGCGGGCCCGGTCGCGATCTTCTTCCGCATGTACCTCCCCCTGATCACCCCGACCCTGATCGCGGTGGGTACCTACGCGTTCTTCTTCGCGTGGAACGAGTACCTCTACGCGGTCCTGCTGCTCCAGGGCGAGAAGATGATCACGCTGCCGGTGGGCATGGGGAACTTCCTCACCAGCGACGACGCGCCGTGGAACCTGCTCATGGCGCTCTCGGTGATCTACTCGATCCCGCCCGTGATCTTCTACTACATCTTCCGCCGCTACCTCACCCACGGGCTCGTGTCCGGGGCGGTGCAGGGGACCTGAGCCGGGAGCGCGGAACCGGCGCGGGGGGCTACCCGCCGGCCGGGCCCTCGCGGGGCTCGAGCAGCAGGGTCTGGAGCGATCGGCCGATCGGCCCGGCCATATCCCAGAGCCGAGCGCGGGTCAGGCCGATCCCGTGCCGCTCCCCCACCGTCGCCGCGTCGAGACACGTCCATTCGCCGACCGGCATCCGGTGCAGCGCGATGGTGAGGTCCCCGTTCACGAACGTGGCCTGGGTCGGATCGACAACCACCGCCACGCCGCTCGCCGAGTCCGCCACCGCCACCAGCGACTCGAGCGCCGAGGTCGCGCTCTCCGCGACCAGCGGCACCCGGAGGCGGAGCCACGCCGCCGCCGGCCCGCGCCCCCAGGTCCCGCGCGCCAGCCGCCACTCGACCGCGCGGTGGTAGCCCTGCTCACCCGACATGAACGGCAGCTCGAATGGCGCGCTCGCCGCGGGCGGTGGCGGGGCGGTCGCCGTCTCGGCGGGGACCGCCACGCGATCGGCCTCCCCCCGGAGGGCCAGGCACGTCGCCTCGATCACCGCGACGCCGTCCTCCGCCAGGACGGACCCGGCCAGGCGCATCGCCTTGCCGCCCTCGCGCACCACGCGCGTGACGACGGTCAGCGGGGCGAGCGGCACCGGCCGCAGGAAGTCGAAGGTCAGCCGCGCGACCTGCCGCTCGGGTCCGGCCTCGCGGGCGAACGCGCGGGCCAGGAGAGCGGCGGGCGGCCCGCCGTGCTGGTGGCGCGGGCTCCACGGCCCCCGCGCGGAGGCCGAGGGTACGAAGCGCCCCCGGTCCGACGCGAAGAACGGAGGCAGGTCGCTCACGCGAGACCCTCGCGCGCGGGGCGCGTCATCGCGCGGCCGCCGGCTCAGCCCTTGTGCAGGGCGCGCCAGACCCGCGACGGGGTGATCGGGATCTCCAGGATATCCGCGCCGCGGTCCTGCAGCGCGTCCTCCACCGCGTTGGCGATGGCCGCCGGCGGAGCGATGATCGCGCTCTCGCCCACGCCCTTGATGCCGAGATCGTTGCGGGTGGAGGGAAACGCCAGCGATCGGGTCTCGAAGTCGGGCAGGTCGGCCGCGGCGGGAATCGCGTAGTCCATCAGGCTGCCGGTCAGGAGCTGGCCGTCGCGGTCGTACCGCAGGTCCTCCATCAGCGCGGTGCCGATACCGCCGGCCAGGCCGCCGTGCAGCTGGCCGTCCACCACCATCGGATTGATGGCGCGCCCGCAGTCGTGGACCGCGAGGTAGCGAAGGATGCGCACGCGACCGGTCTCCACGTCGACCTCGAGGGCGCACGCCTGGGCGCCGAAGGCGAAGGTCACGGTCTCGGGCGCGAAGTAGCCGCAGGCCTGTAGCCCCGGCCGCGCCTCGCGCAGCAGGGTCTTGCTCCGCACCGCCGCCTTCGCGAGGTCGGCGAGGGCGACGCCGCGCTGGGGCACGCCCGCCACGTGGGCCCGCCCGCCCGCCAGCACCACGTCGGCCGCCGCGCACTCGAGCATCTCCGCCGCCACCACGCGCGCCTTGCCCGCGACTTCTCGAGCGGTCTTGGCCACGGACGGCCCCGCGTTGGCGGCCACCCGGCTGCCGCCGGTGCCGTTGCCGTAGGGCAGGAGCGTGGTGTCGGCCGCCACCACGAAGACCCGCTCCGGGTCCACGCCCAGCTCGGCGGCCGCGATCTGGGCCATCGTGGTCTCGTGCGACTGGCCCTGCGAGGACACCCCGATGTGCACGTGCACCGCGCCGGTGCCGTCGATGCGGATGTCCGCGCTCTCGAACGGCCCCACCCCGGTGCCCTGCACGTACGCCGCGAGCCCCACGCCGAGGGGCCGCGCGCTCCCCGCCGTCTCGCGCTGGCGCTTGCGCCAGTCGTCGTAGCCGAAGTCGGCGAGCAGCCGCTCGAAGCTGCCGAGATAGTCGGCGGGATCATAGGAGACGGGGGTGCCGTCCCGGTAGACGAGCCCGGTGCGGTAGGGCATCTCGTCGGGGCGGATCATGTTGCGGCGCCGGATCTCGGCGGGGTCGATGCCGAGGGCCCGGGCCCCCCGGTCCAGCAGCCGCTCCAGCACGAAGTTGGCCTCCGGACGCCCCGAGCCGCGGTACGCCGCGCCGAACACCGCGTGCGTCACCACGTTGCGCGCCGAGACGTCGAGGCTCGGGATCCGGTAGGGGCCGGGCAGGTGGTTGATGGTGTTGCGGGTCACGACCTCGCCGCTCGAGATGTACGCGCCGTGCTCGCGGGTGAAGCTGGTCGCCACCGCCGCGATCGCGCCGTCGCGGGTCAAGCCCATCCGCGCCGCGTGCCGCTGCCCGCGATCGGGGGAGGCGGTGAGGAAGTGCTCGCGCCGCGACTCGGCCCACTTGACCGGGCGCTGGAGGCGACGGGCCGCCGCGGCCACGATGAGGTCCTCGGGATAGGCGTGCCCCTTGATGCCGAATCCGCCACCGGTGTCGACCACCACCACGCGCACCTGCTCGTCGGAGAGGCCGAACGCCGCCGCGACGGTGGCGCGCAGGCCGTACGGGCTCTGGCTCGACGTCCACAAGGTCAGCCGGCCGTCCGGACCCTCGGGCGTCACCACGATCCCGCGGGTCTCGATCGGCACCCCGTGGATGCGGGCCAGCCCGAGGCTCGCCTCCACCACCAGGTGGGCGCGGGCGAACGCCGCGTCCGGATCGCCCACCTTCGCGGTGGAGAGCCCGGCCACGTTGTCGGGCCAGCCGTCGAACACGCGCGGGGCGCCGCTCTCCAGCGCGGCCTCCATGGTGCCGGCCGCGGGCAGCGGCTCGTACTCGACCGCGACCGCGGCGGCCGCGTCCGCGGCGGCGTAGGCGTCGTCCGCGATCACCGCCGCCACCACCTCGCCCGCGTAGCGCACCAGCGGATCGGCGAACACCGGCTGGACGGTGGTCTGGAAGCCGGCGGGCGACGCGACCGAGGGGGGGATGGGCCGGGCGCACTCCGGCAGCTCCCGCACGGTGTACACCGCGATCACCCCCGGCATCGCGCGAGCGGCGGCCGGGTCGATGGACGCGACGCGCGCGTGGGCGTGCGGGCTCCGCACGAAGGCGGCGTGGGCCATGCCCGGGAAGTGGAGATCCTCGACGTAGCGGCCGCGGCCGGTGACGAGGCGCCGATCTTCCTTGCGACGCAGGGGAGAGCCGAGAGGACTGTCCATGGCGGGCCAGAAGTATATCAGCGGCGTATATCAGCCGGCGCCGCGGATTTGACACCGCCCCCGGCCTGGGCGACAGTCGTCAGCCGTGAACACGGTCTTCGAGGCCTTCATGGCCACATCCGCCGCGGCACCGGACCACGCGTTCCTCTGCGCCACCCCCACGCCGGGCCGCGCGTACCATCCGGACGGGGTCGAGCTGACCTACGCCCAGGTGCGCGAGCCCGTGCTGCGCCTGCGCGATCAGTACGCGGCGGCCGGTTACGGCCACGGCCACCGGATCGCGCTGCTGTTCGAGAACCGACCCGAGTTCTTCTTCCACTACCTGGCGATGAACGCGCTCGGGGTCGGGGTGGTGCCGGTCAACCCCGATTACCGCCACGACGAGCTCGCGTACCTGCTCGAGCACTCGGAGGCGGACCTCGCGGTCTCGGTGCCGGAGCGGGTGGCCGCGCTGGCCTCGGTGGCCCGGGAGCGCGCGCGACCCCTGCCGGTGCTGGACGCGGGCGCCTGGCCCGCCGCGCTGCCGCGCCCCGGCGCGCCGCCGCGACGGGACGCGCCGGGGCCGGAGAGCGAGTGCGGCCTGCTCTACACCTCCGGCACCACCGGCCGGCCCAAGGGCTGCGTGCTGAGCAACTTCTACTACCTCAACGCGGGGGCGTGGTACCAGGGGCTTGGCGGCCGGCTCGCCATCGAGCCGGGGCGCGAGCGCTTCCTCAACCCGCTGCCGCTCTTTCACATGAACTGCCAGGCGGTGACCGCCACCTGCGCGATCCTCACCGCGAGCTGCCTCATCCTGCCCGAGCGCTTCAGCCCGCGCCGCTGGTGGCCGGACGTGGTGGCCACCCGCGCGACGATCATCCACTACCTGGGCGTGATGCCACCGCTGCTCCTGAACCAGGAGCCGGTGCCCGAGGAGCGGGCGCACCGCGTGAAGGCCGGCCTCGGCGCCGGCGTCGAGCCCCAGCTCCACGAGGCGTTCGAGCGGCGCTTCGGCTTCCCGCTGGTCGAGGTCTGGGGGATGACCGAGACCGGGCGCATCTTCTCCGACTGCCACGAGCCGCGCGCGATCCACACCCGCGCTTTCGGCCGCCCCCACGGCGGCCTCGAGGCCAGGGTGGTGGACGACGGCGACCGCCCGGTGCCGACGGACACCGAGGGCGAGCTGCTGGTGCGCTGGGGCGGGCCCGAGGGACCGCGCCACGGCTTCTTCACCGGCTACCTCAAGAACGCGGAGGCGACCGCCGAGGCCTGGCGGGGGGAGTGGTTCCACACCGGCGACGTGGTGCGCCAGGGCGCCGACGGCATGCTCTACTTCGTCGACCGCAAGAAGAACATCATCCGCCGGTCGGGCGAGAACATCGCCGCCGCCGAGGTGGAAGCGGTGCTCCAGGCCCACGAGGCGGTGGCCCAGGTCGCGGTCCTGGCCGTCCCGGACGAGATCCGCGAGGAGGAGGTCATGGCCTGCGTGGTACCGATGCCGGGCTCGGCAGCCGGCCGGGCCCTCGCCGAGCGCCTGGCCGACCATTGCCTCGAGCGCCTGGCCTACTTCAAGGCCCCGGGCTGGGTGCTCTTCGTCGAAACGCTGCCCACCACCGGCACCCAGAAGGTGCAGAAGGCACAGATATTCCCCCGCGGCGAGGACCCGCGCGCCCGCCCGGGCGCCCTGGACCTCCGTGGGCGGAAGCGCCGGGGCTGAGCCGACCCGCACGAGGTCCGCGGCGCCCATGCGCTACAATCCCAGGCATGGGCGCGGCCATGGGTGCCAGCAGGAGCGGTGATTTCCCCGCGCGGTCCGCGCGTCTGGCGGAGGAGCTCGGCCGGCGCATCCTCGTCCTGGACGGTGCGATGGGCACCATGATCCAGGCGCGCGGTCTCTCCGCGGCCGACTTCGGCGGCGCGCAGTACGAGGGCTGCAACGAGAACCTGAACCTCACGCGCCCCGACGTCGTCAGCGACATCCACGCCGCCTACCTCGAGGCCGGCGCCGACCTGATCTCGACCAACACCTTCGGCTGCGCCCCCTATGTGCTCGCCGAATATGGTCTGGCGGATCGCTGCCACGAGATCACGCTCGCCGCCGCTCGGCTCTGCCGGGCCGCGGTCGACCGCGTCTCGACGGCGGAGCGGCCCCGCTTCGCCCTCGGTGCGATGGGCCCGGGCACCCGCACCATCACGGTGACCGCGAACGTGACCTTCGACGAGGTGCGCGACGCCTATTACCAGCAAGCGCGCGCCCTGATCGAGGGCGGGATGGACGCGCTGCTGCTCGAGACTTGCCAGGACACGCTGAACGTCAAGGCCGCCGCCATCGGGGTGAAGCAGGCGCTGGACGAGGCCGGGGTGAGCCTGCCGCTGATGGTCAGCGGCACCGTCGAGCCGATGGGCACGATGCTGGCCGGACAGTCGGTGGACGCCTTCTACACGTCCATCGAGCACCTCGCGCCGTTCTCGGTGGGGCTCAACTGCTCGACCGGCCCCGAGTTCATGACCGACCACCTGCGGACGCTGGCCCAGCTCGCCACCTGCTTCACCTCGGTCTACCCCAACGCGGGGCTGCCCGACGAGCACGGCCACTACGAGGAGACCGCGGAGAGCCTGGCGCTCAAGATGCGGCGCTTCGTGGACGAGGGCTGGGTCAACGTGGTGGGCGGCTGCTGCGGGACCACCCCCGCGCACGTCCGTGAGCTGGCCCGGCTGACCGCCGGCCGCGCCCCGCGCGTGCCGGCCCGCGATCGGGCCCCCGCGGTGAGCGGGGTGGAGGCGGTGTACCCGGCCGACGACGTGCGCCCGGTCATCGTGGGCGAGCGCACCAACGTCATCGGCTCGCGCCGCTTCAAGGAGCTCATCGTCGACGAGAAGTTCGAGGAGGCCTCCGAGATCGGCCGGGCCCAGATGCGCGGCGGCGCCCAGGTCCTCGACGTCTGCCTGGCCAACCCGGACCGCGACGAGTCCGCGGACATGGACCGCCTGATGGGGTTCCTCTCTCGAAAAGTCAAGGCCCCGCTCATGATCGACTCCACCGACGCGCGGGTGCTGGAGCTCGCGCTCCGCATGTGCCAGGGCAAGGCGATCGTCAACTCGATCAACCTGGAGGACGGGGAGGAGCGCTTCGAGCGGGTGGTGCCGCTGCTGCGCACCTACGGCGGCGCGGTGGTCGTGGGCTGCATCGACGAGGACAAGCAGCAGGGCATGGCGGTGACCCGCCAGCGCAAGCTCGCGATCGCAGAGCGCTCGCACGCGCTCCTGACCGGCAAGTACGGCCTGCCCGAGCGCGATCTGATCTTCGACCCCCTGGTGTTCCCGGTGGGCACCGGCGACGCCAACTACATCGGCTCCGCGGTCGAGACCATCGAGGGCGTGCGCGCCATCAAGGCGCGCTTCCCCGGCTGCAAGACCATCCTCGGCATCTCCAACGTGTCGTTCGGCCTGCCCACCGCCGGCCGCGAGGTGCTGAACGCGGTGTTCCTCTACGAGTGCACCAAGGCCGGCCTCGACTACGCGATCGTGAACAGCGAGCGGCTCGAGCGCTACGCCTCGATCCCGGAGGAGGAGCGCCGCCTCGCCGAGGACCTGATCCACTGGCGCGGGACCGACCCGGTGGCCGCCTTCGCGGCCCACTTCCGTGGCCGCACCCGGAGCTCCCGGGACAGCTCGGTACGCCTACCCCTGGATGACCGCCTGGCCCGTTACATCGTGGAGGGCTCGAAGGACGGCCTGCTCGACGACCTGGCGCTCAAGCTCCGGGAGCAGGGCGCGCTCGAGATCGTCAACGGGCCGCTCATGAGGGGGATGGAGGAGGTCGGCCGGCTCTTCAACGACAACCAGCTGATCGTGGCCGAGGTGCTCCAGTCCGCGGAGGCCATGAAGGCTGGGGTGAGCTATCTCGAGCAGTTCATGGACAAGGACGAGTCCGCGGCGCGCGGCACCATCGTGCTGGCCACCGTGAAGGGCGACGTCCACGACATCGGCAAGAACCTGGTCGAGATCATCCTGAAGAACAACGGCTACCGGATCGTGAACCTCGGCATCAAGGTGCCGCCCGAGGATCTTATCGCGGCGTACCACAGCCACAAGCCGGACGCGATCGGCCTCTCCGGGCTGCTCGTGAAGTCGGCCCAGCAGATGGTGGTGACCGCCCAGGACCTGCGCGCGGCGGGGGTCGAGGTGCCGCTTTTCGTGGGCGGCGCCGCGCTCACCCGCAAGTTCACCGCGACCCGCATCGCGCGGGAGTACGGTGGCCTCACCCTCTACGCCAAGGACGCGATGGACGGGCTCGACCTGGCCAACCGCCTCTTCAGCGCCACCACCCGCGACGCGCTGGTGGAGCAGCTGCGATCGGAGCAGGAGGCCATGCGGGCGGGCGACGAGGCCGCGGCCGCCGCGCCGGTGGCGCCCGCGGTGCCGCGCAGCCGGCCCGCGGTGTCGCGCACGGTGCCGGTGCCGGTCCCGTCCGACCTCGACCTCCACGTGCTGCGCGACGTGCCGCTCTCGCACGTGTTCCCGTACCTGAACCTCCAGATGCTCCTGGGCAAGCACCTCGGGGTGAAGGGCTCGGTGGCGCGCCTGCTGGAGCAGCGCGATCCGAAGGTGCTGGAGATCAACCAGGTGGTGGAGGACCTCGAGCGGATGGCCATCGAGCAGCGGATCATCCGCGCCAGCGGCCTCTACCGCTTCTACGAGGCCGCCGCGGCGGACGACGACCTGATCCTGTTCGAGGGCGGCCGCGAGGTCGCGCACTTCCGCTTCCCCCGTCAGCCCGCGGGTGAGCGGCTCTGCCTCTCCGACTATGTGCGCGCGCAGGGGAGCGGGGAGAAGGACTACGTGGCGCTGTTCGCGGTGACCTGCGGGGCCGGGGTACGCGAGCTGTCCGAGCGCTGGAAGGAGGAGGGCCAGTACCTCCGCTCCCACGCGCTCCAGGCTCTGGCCATCGAGTCGGCGGAGGCCTTCGCGGAGATGCTCCACGCGCGCCTGCGCACCCAGTGGGGCTTCCCGGACCCGCCCGGCCTCGACCTGCAGGAAAAGCTCAAGGCCCACTACCGCGGCATCCGGGTCTCCTTCGGCTACCCGGCGTGCCCGAACCTGGCCGACCAGCGGATCCTGTTCGACCTGCTCGGCCCCGAGCAGATCGGCCTCGGCCTGACCGAGGGCTTCATGATGGACCCGGAGGCCTCCGTCTCGGCCATGGTGTTCCACCATCCCGAGGCCAAGTACTTCAAGGCCGAGTAGCCCGAGCGTCCGCGTGCCGAGCCTGATCCAGGCCGCCGGCGTCAGCCCCCGCTTCCTCGACCTCCTCGCCCGTGAGCCGCTCGGCGAGCTCCGCGTCCTCGACGTGGGGTGCGGCTCGGGCCGGCTCACGCTGGCCATGGCGCCGGCCGCCCGCTCGGTGGTGGGGCTCGACCGCGATACCGCCGCGCTCGAGGAGGCGCGCCGGCACGCGGCCGCGGCGGGCCTCGCCAACGTGGAGTTCCACGAGGCCGACGTGGAGAGCGCCTCCTACGAGGGCTGGCGGCCGGAGCTCGTCACCGCGCATCTCTGCGCCTCCGACGCCATCGTGGAGCGCGCGGCCGCCGCGCTCCCTCGCGGCCGCGCCCTGGCCATGGTGGCCTTCCACGTCGACCAGTGGAAGGAGACGGGCCGCGTCTCCCGCTTCGCCTACGGTGAATCACGCATGCGCTGCGCGCTGGAGCACGCGGGCTTCGCGGTGGAGGCGCTCGAGGTCGAGCAGCACGTGAAGCGCTTCGGCTCCGTCGAGGAGGGCCTGGCCGCCGCGGTCGGCCTCGAGGACCGCTGGCGCACCGACGGCCGCTGGTTCCGCTACATCGCGTTCCTCGAAGGCGGCGGCCGCACCCTGACCCGCAGCCACCTGCTGATCAAGGCCCGGCGGACATGAGTGACCTGGCGACGCTCACGCTCACCCAGTCGGTGAAGGCTCTCGCCATCGAGCTGGGCTTCGACCGGGTCGCGGTCGGGCCGCCCGCGCCCGCCCGCGGCGACGCGCTCCGGCGCTGGGTGGAGGCCGGTCACGCCGGCACCATGGGCTACCTGGAGCGCCGGATCGAGGAGCGGCTCGATCCCGCGCGCGTCCTGCCGGGCGTGCGGGCCGCGGTCTGCGTGGCGCTCAACTACTACCAGGGCGAGCCCGCGGAGGAGAGCTGGCGGCCGGTCGCGCGCTACGCGTGGGGCCGCGACTACCACGACGTGATCGGCCCACGCCTCGAGCGCCTGGCCGCGCACCTGGCCGAGGCGGGTGGCGCGCGGAGCCGGGGCTACGTCGACACCGGCCCTCTGCTGGAGCGCGACCTCGCGGCGAGGGCGGGGCTCGGGTGGGTGGGCAAGAACACGATGCTGCTCCACCCGGAGCTGGGCTCGTGGTTCTTCATCGGCGTGCTGCTGACCACGGCGGATCTGGCGATGGACGCCCCGCTGCCCGACCGCTGCGGCACCTGCCGCGCCTGCCTCGACGCCTGCCCGACCGATGCCTTCGTCGCGCCCTACGTGCTCGACTCGCGCCGGTGCATCTCGTACCTCACCATCGAGCACCGGGGCGAGATCGACCCCGCGCTCCGGCCCGCCATGGCCGGCTGGCAGTTCGGCTGCGACGCCTGCCAGACGGTCTGCCCCTGGAACCGCAAGGCCCCCGAGAGCGGCCATCCCGAGTTCCGCCCGGAGGGGCCGTACCCCGGTGCCGACGCCATCGACCGGATGGCGGACGAGGAGGTCCGCTCGGTCTTCCGCGGCAGCGCGCTGCTTCGAGCCAGGCCTGCGGGACTTCGCCGCAACGCCCTGATCTATCGTGAGAACATGCTCGGACGCCAATCGTGAACCTCGACATCGGCCTGATGACGTTCGACCTGCCGGCGGTAGGGGAGTACTGCCGGCGCGCCGAGAACATGGGCTTCGGCGCGGTCTGGTCGGCCGAGACCCGGCACGACCCGTTCCTGCCGCTGGCGGTGGCGGCCGCGACCACCCGTCGGGTCGGGCTCGGCACCGCCATCGCGATCGCCTTCGCCCGCAGCCCGATGATCCTGGCCCACATCGCCTGGGACCTGCAGAAGGCCTCCGGCGGGCGCTTCGTGCTGGGGCTGGGCTCGCAGGTGAAGGCGCACAACGAGCGCCGCTTCTCGGTCCCGTGGAGCGCGCCCGCGCCCCGGCTCCGGGAGGTCGTCGCCGCCCTCCGCGCGATCTGGACCGCCTGGCAGCGGCGCGCCCCGCTCGACTTCCGCGGCCAGTCCTACCGCTTCGACCTCATGACGCCGTTCTTCGACCCGGGGCCGATCGAGCACCCGCGGATTCCGGTCTACCTGGCCGGGGTGAACCCGCAGATGTGCCGGGTGGCGGGCGAGATCGCCGACGGCCTCCACGTGCACTCCTTCCACAGCGAGCGCTACCTCCGCGAGTGCGTGCACCCCGCGGTGCAGGAGGGGCTCAACCGGGCGGGCCGCTCCCGGGCCGATTTCACCTTCCGCGCCTCGACGATGGTGGTGCTGGGCGACTCCGCGGAGGAGCGGAAGCGGCATGCGCGCGGGGTGAAGCAGCAGATCGCCTTCTACGCGTCCACGCGCACCTACCAGCCGGTGCTGGCGGCCCATGGCCTGGAGGATCTGGTGCCGCGCCTGCACGCCAGGTCGCTCGCGGGCGACTGGGAGGGGATGACCGACCTGATCAGCGACGCGACCCTCGACCTCTTCGCGGTGAGCGGGCCCTTCGAGGAGATCGGCGACCGCATCCGCGAGCGGTACCGGGGCCTCTACGACCGCACCCAGCTCTACCCGTCGTTCCAGCCCTCCCTCGAGGATCCGCGCTGGCCCGCGGTCCTGGCCGGCGTCGGACGCGCCTGATCGGACGGTGTTACAATGACTCCCCGATGGCAATCCTAAAGGTCGCGCGTCTCGGACATCCGGTTCTCCGGCAGCTCGCCGCACCCGTCCCCCTCGGACGGATACGCTCCGCGGAGACCCAGCGGCTGATCGACGACATGATCGAGACCATGCGCGAGTACAACGGGGCCGGGCTCGCCGCCCCGCAGGTGCACGTGCTCCAGCAGATCTGCGTGATCGAGGTCCACGGCAACCCGCGCTATCCCGACGCTCCCGCGATCCCGCTCACCGTGCTCATCAACCCGGTGGTGACCGCGCTCACCGAGGAGACCGAGGACGGCTGGGAGGGCTGCCTGTCGGTGCCCGACATGCGCGGCATCGTCCCGCGGGCGACCAGCGTGCGGCTGGAGGCCCTCGATCGCGAGGGCAATCACGTCGACGTGGTGGCCAAGGAGTTCTTCGCCCGCGTCATCCAGCACGAGACCGACCACCTGCACGGGCGCGTCTACCTCGATCGGATGCGCGACCTCTCCACCCTCACGCATCTCGCCGAGTGGAACCGCTACTGGCTCGGCAACCAGGAGCAGGACGACTAGGCTCCCGCCGGATGAAGGCCGTCGCCGTCGTCCGTGACCTGTTCTTCGTGGCCCGCATCCGCGAGACCGCGCGCCTCGCCGGCACCTCGCTCGTGTTCGCGCGCACCCCGGAGGAGATCACCGCGGCCCTCGGCGGCGCCGAGCCGCCCTCGCTGGTGATCCTCGATCTCACCACCAGCGGCTGGGACTACGACGCGCTCTTCGCGGCGCTCGCATCCGCCCCCGACGTCCCGGTGGTGGGCTTCACCACCCACGCCCTGGCCCGCGCCACCCAGCCCCTCCACGCGCGCTGCCGCCGGGTGGTGACCAAGGAAACCCTGACCCAGGAGCTGCCCGCGCTCCTGCAGCACGGGCTCGCGGCGTGACCGCGGCCGAGTTCGTCGCCGCGCTGGACGAGAAGAACCAGGCGGTGCTGCGCCGGCTCGAGCCCGAGGCCACCCTCAAGCCCGAGGTGAGCGGGGCGCTCAACGTCACCAACCTGTTGAAGGTCGCGCTCAAGAACGAGATCGAGGCCACCGAGATCGCGGCCCGCTGGCTCGTGGTCACCGACGACGTCGAGGTGAAGATGGCCTTCGCGCGGCAGGCCGGCGACGAGGCCAAGCACTACCGCATGATCGCCGACCGGCTGGGCGAGCTGGGCGTCGACGCCCGCGCGCTCGACCCGCTCGCCCAGGGGTTCGGACCGCTCTTCAAGTACCTCGACTCGCTGCCGAGCACGGTGGAGCGGGTGGCCGCGGGCCAGTTCACTCGCGAGGCCATCGCGGTGGTGAAGAACCGCCAGTTCATCGAGTTCTGCGACCGGGCGGGGGATCGCACGACCGCGACCCTCTACCGCGACATCATCGAGCCGGACGAGCGCTTCCACCACCAGCTCGGCCGTTCGCTGCTCCTGCGGCTGGCCGCCGGCCCCGAGGCCCAGGAGGCCGCCGGCCGCGCCGCGGCCCGCACGCTGGCCCTGGCCGAGGAGCTGCAGGGCGCCGCGCTCCGGACCGCCGGCATCCACCACGCCCCCGGGTGTTGATGGACCCGGATCACACGCTGGCCGAGTTCGTCATCGCGGTCAGCCGTCCCGACGCCGACATCCCGCTCGCCCGCGCCGCGCTCCTGATCGCGGCCGCGGAGCAGCCGGGCCTCGAGGTGGACAAGCAGCTCGCCCGCCTCGACGACCTCGCGGAGGCGTCGGATCCCGATCGCCACGGCCCCGACGAGCTGCGCCGGCTGCACCGCCTGCGGGAGTTCCTCTTCGAGGAGCGGGGCTTCGCGGGAGACCGCACCGACTACTTCGATCCGCGCAACAGCTACCTGAACCACGTCCTGGACCGGCGGCTCGGCATCCCGATCACGCTCTCGCTGGTGCTGATCGAGGCCGGCCGGCGACTCGGGCTCCAGATGGAAGGCGTGGGGCTGCCCGGCCACTTCATCGCCGGGGCCCGGGTCGGGGGCGACCACGTGCTGCTCGACCCGTTCAACCGCGGCGAGCTGCTGACGCGCGAAGGCTGCGCCGAAGTCGTGCGGCGGGCGCTCGGACGGCCGGTGCGGCTGCAGGCCGAGCACTTCGCGCCGGTGAACAACCGCCAGTTCCTGATCCGGATGCTCGCCAACCTCAAGGGGATCTACTGGCGGCAGGAGGCGTGGGAGCGGGTGGTGCGGGTGATCGACCGCACCCTGGCCCTGCACCCGCGGGCGGGCGGCGAGCGGCGCGACCGCGGGACCGCGTGGGTGAGCCAGGGGCGGCTCGAGCGCGGGATCGCGGACTGGGAGCGCTACCTGACCGAGTTCCCCGACGCGGCCGACCACGAGCAGGTGCGCGGCCAGCTCCGCCGGGCGCGGCAGAAGCTGGCCCAGCTCAACTAACGTAGTGCGAGGCGCAGCCGAAGGCGAGGCGAGCGGATAACGCAGTGCGAGGCGCAGCCGAAGGCGAGGCGAGCGGATAACGCAGTGCGAGGCGCAGCCGAAGGCGAGACGAGCGGATATATGGCCACGCGAGCGTAGCGATGCGCGTTCAGGGCGGCACCAATCTCTACGGCTTCACGGTCGGCATCCTGATGCTCGACACGCGCTTCCCCCGCATCCCGGGCGACATGGGGAACGCGACCACCTTCGACTTCCCGGTCCGCTACCATCGAGTGAGCGGGGCCTCGCCGGACCGCGTGGTGCGCCAGGGCCAGCGGGAGCTCCTGCCCTCGTTCATCGAGGGCGCGCGCTTCCTGGAGCGCGAGGGAGTGCGCGCGATCACGACCAACTGCGGCTTCCTGGCCAAGTTCCAGCCCGAGCTCGCGGCCGCGGTCACGGTCCCGGTGTTCACCTCGAGCCTGATGCTGGTGCCGCTGGTGCAGCGGATGCTGCCCCCGGGCCGCGCGGTGGGCGTGCTCACCGTGAACGCGGCGTCGCTCCACCCGGAGCACATGGCGGGGGCGGGGATCGCGGCCGACGCCCCGGTGGTGGTGGCGGGGCTCGAGACCGAGAAGGAGTTCACCCGGGTGCTCCTGGACGACCAGCTCGTGCTCGACGTGGAGGCGGCCCGGCAGGAGCACCTCACGGTGGCGGGGCGCATGGTCGCAGAGCATCCCGAGATCGGCGCGATCGTGCTCGAATGCACCAACATGCCGCCCTACCGCGCCGACATCCAGGCCGCCACCGGCCTGCCCGTCTTCGACATCACGACCCTGGTCCGCATGGTGCACGACTCCGTGCGCCACGGCCTCGGCCCTCGGCCCGCCTGAGCCCCCGCGCTCCCGCGTGAGCCACACCGCGGACGTGGTGATCGTGGGCGCCGGCATCATCGGCGGCTCGATCGCCTTCCACCTGCTGGAGCGCGATCCGCGCCTGCGGATCGTGATGCTGGAGAAGGAGGCCGAGCCGGGGACGGGGGCGACCTCGAAGGCCACCGGCGGGGTCCGGTTCCAGTTCTCCACCGAGGCCAACGTGCGCCTCACCCAGCTCTCCTACCGCTACTTCACCCATTCGGAGGAGATCCTCGGCTCCCCGGTCGACTTCCTGCGACACGGCTACCTCTTCGTCACCACCGATGCGGCCACGCTCACGCAGTGCCGCCGCAACGTGGCGCTCCAGCGCGGGCTCGGGGTGCCGAGCGAGCTCCTGACCCCCGGGGCCATCCAGGACCATCTCGATTGCCTGGTCACGCGCGACCTGGTGGGCGGCAGCTTCTGCCCGGACGACGGCTCCGCCGACCCGTACTCGATGCTGCGGGCCTTCCTGGCCCGCGCGCGCGGCCGGGGCCTGCGACTGCTGACCGACCACCCGGTGGTGGGCCTCGTGCGGGAGGGCGAACGGGTGACCGGCGCCCGCACCCCGCACGGGGACTGGAGCGCGCCGCTGGTGATCGACTGCGCCGGCCCCTACGCGGACCAGATCGGAGCCATGGCCGACGTCTCGATCCCCTCGAAGCCGTACCGGCGCCAGGTGATGGTGACCGAGCCGCTCCCGATCCTGCCCGAGGTGTTCCCGCTGATCGTGGACCTCGACACCGGCTTCTACGTGCACCGGCAGGGCCGGAGCGCGGTGCTCATGGGCGGGACCGACAAGGACATCAAGCCCGGCCTCGACACCGAGGTGGACTGGGACGCCTTCGACGCGGTCTTCCGCGCGGCCGCGGTGCGGGTGCCGCCCCTCGCGGAGGCCCAGGTCATGCGGGCCTACGCGGGGGTGCGCGATCTCACGCCGGACTACCACGGCATCCTCGGCCCCGCGACGGCGGCGCCGGGCCTGCACGTGGCGTGCGGCTTCTCCGGGCACGGCTTCATGCACGCGCCCGCCATCGGCATCCTGATGACCGAGGTCCTGCTCGACGGCCGCGCCCGCAGCATGGACGTCGCCGCGCTCTCCCTCGATCGCTTCGCGGCGGGCCGGCTCCGCGCCGAAGCCAACATGTTCTAGGTCATGAAGCTGGCCGAGCTCCGGGTCGTGCGGGCCGACATCCCGGTGCGGCGCCCGCACAAGATGTCGTTCACCACGCTCGAGACCGTGAACTTCGTCTTCGTGCGCGCCGAGACCTCCGACCGTCTCGTCGGCTGGGGAGAAGCGGCGTGCCTGGGCGGGCCGACGTGGAGCGAGGAGTCGGCCGAGTCGGTGGCCGCGACCATCGAGCGCTACCTGGCGCCGTGGCTGGTCGGCCGCGACCCGACCGACGTCGAGGCCCTGCGCCTGGAGATGGCCCGTCGGGTCCAGGGCAACGCGTTCGCCCGCGCCGCGGTCGAGATGGCTCTCTGGGACCTGGCCGGCCGCTCCCTCGGCGTCCCGGTGTACCGGCTCCTGGGCGGCCGGGTCCGCGATCGGGTGCCGCTGTCGTGGTCGCTCGCGGTCGCCGACCCGCAGGCCGAGGTCGAGGAGGCCCGCGAGCGGATCGCTCTCGGCCACCGCATCTTCAAGATCAAGACCGGGGCCGCGCCGCTGCCCGACGACGTCGAGCGGGTCCGCCGCCTGCGCGCGGCCGTCGGCCCCGCGGTCTCGCTGCGCGTCGACGCCAACCAGGGGTGGGACCGGCCGACCGCGCTGCAGGCGGTGCGCGCCCTCGAGCCCTGCGCCCTCGACTTCGTGGAGCAGCCGGTGCCGCGGTGGGACCTGGAGGGCCTGGCCTTCGTCGCCGAGCGCGCGCCGATGCCGATCATGGCCGACGAGGCCTGCTGCACCGACCACGACGCGCTCGCCCTGGCCCGGCGGGGCGCGGTCTCGATCGTGAGCCTCAAGCTCACGAAGTCGGGCGGCCTGCTGGGCAGCCTGGCCATCGCGCGCATCGCCGCCGCGGCGGGCATGGGCTGCTACGTGGGCTGCATGATCGAGACCTCGCTCGGTACCGCGGCCTACCTCCACCTGGCGCTGGCCGCGGCGCCCGTCACCTGGGGCTGCGAGCTCTTCGGCCCGCTCCTGCTCGCGGGCGACGTCACGCGGCGGCCGGTCCAGTACGCCGACGGCTGCATCCTGGGGCTCGACGGGCCCGGCTGGGGCGTCGACGTGGACGAGGCCGCGCTCGCCCGGTGGTCGCCTCCGTGCTGAGCTCCGCCGCATGGTGAGCGGCGCCGTCGTCGAGGGCTCGGTGGGAGTGCCGGCGCTCGAGACCCGCGGCGTGGTCAAGCGCTTCGGAGGCGTGGTCGCGGTCGACGGGCTCTCCCTCGCCATCGGCCGGGGCGAGATCCGCGGGCTGATCGGGCCCAACGGCTCCGGCAAGACCACCACCATCAACACGCTCTCCGGCCTCCACCGGCTCGACGCCGGCGAGATCCACCTGGCCGGCCGGCGGGTCGACCGCCTGCGCCCCCACGAGATCGCGGCCCGGGGCGTGGCCCGCACCTTCCAGATCCCGAAGCTCTTCGGCAACATGACGGTGCTGGAGAACGTGCTCCTCCCGGGGCAGGCGGAGCGGGCCCGCGCGGGTGCGCGGCCGATGGCGGAGATCGTGGAGAGCGCGCGCCGTCACCTCGAGCTGGTGGCGATGGAGCGCCATCGGCACGCGCTGGCCAAGCAGCTCTCGGGCGGACAGGCGATGCTGGTGCAGATCGCCCGCGCGCTCATGATCCATCCGCTCGAGGTCGTGCTCATGGACGAGCCGTTCGCGGGCGTGCACCCCACGATCCGGGAAGTCATCATGCAGGCGATCCTCCGCATGAACCGGGAGCACGGCGTGACGTTCCTGATCGTCTCCCACGAGATGGCCGAGGTCCGGCGCCTCTGCCACCGGGTCTCGGTCATGCACGACGGCCGCCTGATCGCGGAGGGCTCGCTCGATCAGGTGGCCAACGACCCGGTGGTGCTCGAAGCGTACCTGGGCACTTAGATGAGGCTGCTCGAGCTCGACGGAATCTCCGCGGGCTACGTCGAGGGCATCGACATCCTGCGCGGCATCGATCTCCGCGTGGAGGCGGGCCGCATCACCGGGATCATCGGCCCGAACGGGGCCGGGAAGTCGACGCTGCTCAAGACGATCTTCGGCTTCCTCCATCCCCGCGAAGGCCGCATCCTCCACGAGGGGCAGGAGATCCAGACCGCCGCGCCCCACGCGATCAAGCGGCGCGGGATCAGCTACGTGCCCCAGGGGGCGAACGTCTTCCCCCAGCTCACCGTGCACGAGAACCTGCTGCTCGGCGCCTGGGTGGAGCGCGGCGACCGGGCGCGGGTGGCGCGCATGCTGGAGCGCGCCTACGCCACCTTCCCGCGCCTGCGCGAGAAGCGCCGCCACCGCGCCACGTCGCTGAGCGGCGGGGAGGCCAAGATGCTCTCGCTCGCCAAGGAGCTCGTGACCGATCCGAAGCTGCTCCTCGTCGACGAGCCCTCGGCCGGTCTCGCCCCCCGCATCTCGACCGAGGTCTACGCCCGCCTGGGGGAGGCGTGCGCGGCGGGAGTCACGATCCTGCTCGTCGACCAGAACATCACGAAGGCGGTAGAGGTGTCGGAGTACCTCTACGTGATCGAGGGCGGCCAGGTCCGCCGGGAGGGGCCGCAGGCCGACTTCGCGGACCACCTGCGCGAGCTGATCCGCGACTCGCTGCTCGGAGCCTGAGACCCGTGAAGGGCCTCCTCGGGCGGCTCGGGCTGGGCCTCGGGGCGTACGCGGCGCTGGCGTGGGTGCCCCTGGCGACCTCGGAGTACCACACCCACATCCTGGTGATCGGCTTCTACTACGTGGTGCTCGCGGTGGGCTGGAACCTGCTCGCGGGCTACACCGGGCAGTTCTCGCTCGCCCATCACACCTTCGCCGGGATCGGCGCCTACGCCTCGACCCTCCTGATCCAGCGCACCGGGATCCCCATCCTGGGCGGGGTGGTGGCCGGCACCGTGGTGGCGGCCGCCGCCGGCTACGGCCTCGGCAGCCTCTGCCTTCGCATGCGCGCGATCTACCTGGCGCTGGCCACCTGGGCGTTCGCGGAGTCCGTCCGCCTGCTGGTCGCCGCCGAGTACCAGATCACCCGCGGCGACCTGGGGCTCACCGCGCCGCGGCTGTTCGGCACCCCGCGCGCGACCCCGTACTACTACCTGTTCCTCGGCCTCGCGATCGCGGCGCTCCTGGTGGCCTGGCAGATCGTCCACTCGCGGATCGGCGCCTACCTCCGGGCCATCCGCGACGACGAGGAGGCGGCCGCCACCGCCGGGGTCGATACCTTTCGGTGGAAGCGGTTTGCCTTCGTCATCTCCGCGGTCTTCGCGGCGGTGGCGGGCGCCTTCCAGGGCCACTACATCGGCCTGCTCTCGCCCACGCCGATGAAGTTCAACGAGATGGCGACGATCATCATCATGGTGATCGTCGGGGGCCTGCGCACCTTCCCGGGGCCGGCCCTGGGGGCCCTCTTCATCGAGCTCCTGTCGGAGCTGCTGCGCGGCTGGGGCGAGATCCGCATGGTGCTCTTCGCCCTGCTGGTGATCGCGGTGGTGCGGCTCTACCCGACCGGCCTGGTGGGCCTCCTGCGCGCGGTGGGCGTCCGCGTCGGGGCCCGGGTGCCGTCGCTGGCGCCGCTGCTCGGGCAGAGGCGACCGGCCGACTGAGCCCCCGCGATCCCGATCAGCCGGCCGCGCTCAGACGGTGCGCTCGCGCTCTCCGAAGAGCCCGGTGGGCCGCAGGACCAGGAGCGCGATCAGGAGCACGAAGCCGTAGAGGTCCTTGTAGGCCGGCGAGATGAACACCGAGCCCAGGGCCTCGATCACCCCGAGCAGCAGCCCGCCCACCACGCTGCCCAGGATCGAGCCGAGACCGCCGATGACGATGATCTCGAAGCCCTTGAAGGTCGAGATCGCCCCGTTCTCCGGGTAGACCAGGAAGTCGGGCGCGAGGAGCGCACCGGCCGCGGCGGCCAGCGCGACCCCGACCCCGAAGGCCAGCATGTCCAGGCGCAGGACGTCGATGCCCGCGGTCTGGATCCCGACCCGGTTCTGGGCCGCGCCGCGCAGCGCGCGTCCCACCCAGGTCCGGGTGACCAGCAGATAGAAGAGCGCGAGGAGCAGCAGCGCGCCGACCAGGGCCACGAAGCGGTTGCCGGACAGCGGCAGGGTCAGCAGCATGGTGGGCTTCGCGTAGTCCCGCGGCGAGTACTGGTTGGGGCCGCCCAGCACCACGGCCAGGTTCCGGAAGAGCACCATCAGGGCGATGGTCATCACCGTCGCGTACTCGTCCCGGCGCTCGACGCCGCCCACGTACATCGGGCGCAGGAGCCAGCGCTGCACCACCAGCCCGAGCAGGAACACCGAGGCGATCGCGAGGGGCAGGGCCAGGTACCACCGGCTCCAGCCGACCACGGACGCCACCAGGAAGTACTGCACGTAGCTGCCGATCATGTAGAACTCGCCCATCGACCAGTTGATCATCTTCATGATCGAGTAGATGAACGTGATTCCGAGCGCCATCAGGCTGTAGATGATGCCGATGACGAGACCGGACAGCAGGTACTGGGAGAGGAGGTAGAGGTCCATCGCGGCGGCCGGTCGGGAGGCGCGGCGCCTCCCGACCGGCCCGGCGGATGTCTACTTGGGCACCACGAGGTCGCCGGTCTTGAACTCGGCCGGGAACACGATCTTGGCCTCGGTGAAGGGCATGTCCACCTTGGTGTACTGCATCAGCAGCATCGGGGGCGTCCACTGCTGCCAGTAGGGTCCGTCGCCGCGGCTGAAGCTGATGGTGGCGTTCCAGCCCTGGAACTTGTTGGCCAGCAGCGCCTTCACCAGCGCGTCGCTGTTGTCGCTCTTGGCCGCCTCCAGCGCGTCCGCGATCAGGACCACCTGCGCGTAGCCGTTCAGCGACGCGTAGACCGGGTCCTCCTTGAACTGCTCGCGGTACTTGGCGCGGAAGGCCTCGCCACGCGGGGTGAGCTTCATGGTCGGATGGTAGTAGACGAGGAACGAGACGAAGTTGCCCTTCTCCCCGAGGTTCTTCCAGTACTCCGCCCGCGCCGGCATGTCGTAGGAGACGAGCATCGGAGTCCCGGGCAGGAGCCCCACGTCGGCCGCCTGCTTGATGATCAGGTAGGCGGGGGTGCCGACCCCGATGTTGATCACCACGTCCGGCTTCCAGCTCTTGATCTCGAGCAGCTGCGGAGTCAGGTCCACCACCGCGCGGTCGAACACGATGGTCTTGAGCTCGGCCCCCGGCACCATCGTCGGGAAGAGCTTCTTGGTGTCCTCCACCAGGCCCACGCCGTAGTCGGTGTTCTCGGCCAGCAGCGCGACCTTCTTGAAGCCCTTCTCCTTGATCCAGCGGTTCCACAGCTGCACCCGGTCGGTGTCGATGACGTGGGTGCGGAAGCTGTAGTTGAGGTGCTTCTCGGAGAAGGCCCGCGCCGAGGCCTGGGTGGCGAAGATCGGCACCTTGAACTGCTCGGCGAGGTCCTGCACCGCCAGCGCCACCGAGCTGTGGAACTGACCGATCACCGCCACCACCCCGTCCTGGGTCGCGAGCTTGCGGAAGCCGGCCGCGCCCTTCTCGGGCGTGCCCGCGTCGTCCTCCACCACCAGCTCCACCTTGCGCCCGCCCAGGATGCCCTTGGCGTTGACCTCGTCGGCGCCCATCTTGGCTCCGCGCAGGATCAGCTGGCCGGCGGCGGGGTCCCCCGGAGGCGACAGCGGCGTCAGCACGCCGATCTTCACCGGCTTCTGGGCGAGGGCCGGAGCGGCCGCGAGCGCCAGGGCGAGGAGAGCCAGCCCGACTATGGTCAACCGTCTGCTCATGCGTCGAACCTCCGCGGGAGAGAGTGGGTGTGGACGACTGATGAGTCGAGCCGCATCGTATGCGGCGGAGGCCGGGCGCGTCAAGTTCCGGCGCCCGCGCGCAACCGCTGCAGCAGCGTCGCGTCGGCGGGCGGGAAGTGATACCGGGCGAGCTCCGCGGGTCGCACCCAGACGATCTCCTGACCCTCGAGGCCGCGAGGCTCTCCCGCGATCGTGCAGCGGAAGAACGACAGGCGCACCCGCTTCTCCGGATACGTCCAGTCCACCGTCTCCAGCAGCTCGCCCACCGCGATCCCCGCGTCCAGCTCCTCGCGGATCTCGCGGACCAGCGCCGCCTCCGGGCTCTCCTCCGGTCGGCGCTTGCCCCCCGGGAACTCCCAGAGCCCTTCCAGGTGCCGCCCGCTCGGCCGCCGCGCGATCAGGATCCGCCCCTCTCGCTCGATCACCGCGGCCACCACCTCGACGACCTCCCCCCCGCCTCCACCCTCTCCCCCCCGGGGAGAGGGCAGGGTGAGGGGCCCGGATCCACTCACGCCGCCGTCCACCCGCCGTCCACGGCCAGCACCGACCCCGTCACGTAGCCCGCCGCGTCAGACGCCAGGTAGAGACAGGCCGCCGCGATGTCGTCGACATGCCCCGGCCGCCCGATCGGGATGCGGTGCTCCAGCATCCGCCGCCGGAACTCGGTCACACCGGCGCTGATCACGGTATCGATCGTGCCGGGCGACACCACGTTCACCCGGATGCGGTCGCCGACCAGCTCCACCGCGGCGGCGCGGGCCAGCGCGTTGAGCCCGCCCTTGGACGCGACGTAGGGCGAGAAGTCCCGCACCGCCACCGCCCCGAGCGCGGAGCCGATGTGCACGATGGAGCCACCTCCGCGCTCCCGCATGGACGCGGCCACCGCCTTGGTGAGCACGAAGGCGCCCACCAGGTTGATCCGTAGCACCTCCGCGAAGTCCGCCGCCGCCACCTGCTCGAGCGGGGCGTTGAGCCTCACCGCGGCCGAGTTCACGGCCACGTCCACTCCGCCCCAGCGCCGGCTCGTCGCCGCGACCAATCGCGCCACGTCCGCCTCCACCCCGACGTCGCCCGTCTCCGCGAGGGCCTGCCCGCCCGCCGCGGTCACCGCCGCCGCGACCTCGCGGAGCGGGTCGGGCCGCCGGCCGAACACCGCCACCCGCGCGCCCTCGCGCGCGAAGCGGAGCGCGATGGCCCGGCCGATGCCGGTGCCGCCGCCGGCCACGATCGCGACCTTACCGTCGAGCGCGCCCACGGCTCGCAGAGTGCTCGACACGATACGTCGCGCAGGCCGAGCGCATCGGGCAGGGCCGGCAGCGCGGCGCGCGGGGCGTGCACCAGGTGGCGCCGAAGTCCATCAGGGCCTGGTTGTAGTCGTAGGCCTTCCGCGGCGGCACGAGCGCGCCGGCCAGGTCCCAGATGGTCTTCTGGCCGCGCAGACGGGCGAGGCGACGCGGCCCCAGGAACACCCGGCCCAGCACGCGGCGGACGTTGGTGTCGACGATCGGCACCGCGCGGCCGTAGGCGAAGCAGCGCAGCGCCCCCGCGGTGTAGCGGCCGATGCCGCGCATCGCGCGGAGGGCCGGCTCGTCGTCGGGCAGCCGGCCGCCGTAGCTCGCCACCGCCTCGCACGCGATGCCGTGGAGGTTGAGGGGGCGGACGTTGTAGCCGAGCGGGTACCAGAGCCGCTTCACCTCCTCCGGCGCGGAGGCGGCGAGGGTCTCGAGGGTCGGGTAGCGGGCGAGGAACTCGTGGTACTTCGGCATCACGCGATCGACCTGGGTCTGCTGGAGCATGATCTCCGACACCAGGATGTGATACGGGTCCGCCGTCCGCCGCCACGGCAGGTCCCGCCGGTGACGGCCGTACCAGGCGAGGAGCCGTCGCCGGAAGCGGATGCGGCTCCGGCGATCGGGCAGGGCTGACGGCGGCACGGCGGCCATTGTGTACGAGGTGCGCTCCGGCCCGCAAGCGGCGCGCGCGGGAGCGCAAGTTGACAGTCGCCCGGCCCGCGACAACAATGAGCCATGCCCGAGATCACCGAAGAGTACGCGGCCGCCCGCCGCGGCGTCGCGCTGTTCGATCGCTCCGCGCTGGGCAAGGTCACCGTGACCGGGCGCGACCGCCTGAGCTTCCTGCAGGGCATGCTCACCAACGACGTGAAGGCCCTGGCCCCGGGACAGGGGGTCCCGGCCGCCTTCCTCGACGCCCACGGCAAGGTCATGGCGCTGCTCGTGGTGTACGCGGCCACGGACCAGGTGCTGATCGAGCTGCCGGCCCAGATGACGGCCAAGACGCTCGAGACCCTCGACCACTTCCTGATCTCCGAGAAGGCGTATTTCGAGGCCGCCGACGAGGCGTTCGCGATCCTGTCGCTGCAGGGGCCGGGGGCGAAGGCGGCGCTCGAGGGGCTCACGGGCCGCCCGATCGATCTCGCGCCCTACGCGCACGTCGAGGTCGAGATCGCGGGAGGGCCGGCGCGCGTGATCAACCGCGCGGAGGGACCGGGGCCCGGCTTCCACTGCTGGATCCCGGCCGAGCACGCGGAGGGCGCGCGGGCCGCGATGCAGGCCGCCGGCGCGGTGCCCGCGGGCGCGGCCGCGCTCGAGATCCTGCGCCTCGAGGCCGGCCAGCCCTGGTACCCGCAAGACGTCGACGCCTCGGTGATCTTTCCGGAGACGCGCCTCGAGTCCTTCGTCAGCTTCACCAAGGGCTGCTACATCGGCCAGGAGACGGTCGCCCGCGTGAAGTACCGCGGGCACGTCAACCGCGCCCTCAGCGGCCTGGTGGTGGAGGGCGACCGCGTGCCGGAGACCGGGGCGCGCGTGGTGGTCGACGGGACCGACGTGGGTCGCGTGACCTCCGCGGCGCGCTCGATCGCCCTCGGCCGCCCGATCGCGCTCGGCTACGTGCGCCGGGAGCACTTCGAGCCCGGCACCGCGGTGACCGTCGTCGACGCCGGGGGAGAGCAGCCGGCCCGGGTGAGCGCGCTGCCGTTCGTTCCGGAGCCCTGACCGGGCCTCCTCGTGACCGCGTCGCGCCCCGCCAATCGTCTCGCCGCCGAGACGAGCCCGTACCTCCTCCAGCACGCCCACAACCCGGTGGACTGGTACCCCTGGGGCCCCGAGGCCTTCGAGCGGGCGCGCCGCGAGGACAAGCCGGTGCTCCTCTCGGTGGGCTACTCGGCCTGTCACTGGTGTCACGTGATGGAGCGCGAGTCGTTCGAGAACGACGACATCGCCGGGCTCATGAACCAGCTCTTCGTGTCGATCAAGGTCGACCGCGAGGAGCGCCCCGACGTGGACCAGATCTACATGCAGGCCGTGCAGTCGATGACCGGCCGGGGCGGCTGGCCCATGACCGTGTTCCTCACGCCCGACGGGGTCCCGTTCTACGGCGGCACCTACTTTCCCCCGGTGGACCGCCACGGCATGCCCGCGTTCCCCCGCCTGCTGCGCTCGATCGCGGACGCCTACCACGGACGCCGCGGCGAGGTCCTGGAGGCCGGACGGCAGCTGGTGGAGAGCATGGGCCAGTCGGGGCGCCTCGGCGCCTCCTCGACCCTGCTGAGCCGGGACGTGCTGGCGCGCGCCTACCTGGGGCTCGGCGGGGACTTCGACGAGCGCGACGGCGGCCTCGGGCAGGCGCCTAAGTTCCCCCAGCCGATGACCTGGGAGGCGGTGCTGCGGATCGGGCGTCGCACCGGGGATGCGCGCGGGCTGGAGATGCTGCACCTCACGCTCACCCGGATGGCCCGGGGCGGCATCTACGACCAGCTGGGCGGCGGCTTCCACCGCTACTCGGTCGACGCGCAGTGGCTGGTCCCGCACTTCGAGAAGATGCTCTACGACAACGCCCAGCTCGCCAGCCTCTACCTGCACGGCTGGCTCGCGTCCGGGGAGCCGCTCTACCGCCGCATCACGGAGGAGACGCTCGACTACGTGCGGCGCGAGATGACGCACCCCGCGGGCGGCTTCTACTCCGCGCAGGACGCGGACTCGGAGGGCGTGGAGGGCAAGTTCTTCGTGTGGTCCCCCGACGAGATCGGCCGCGTGCTCGGCGATCCCGCCCTGACCCGCGCCGCGCTCGCCTACTGGGGCGTCGACGACGGGCCGAACTTCGAGGGTCACAGCATCCTGTTCGTCCCGCGCGAGCCCGCGGAGGTCGCGGCCGGCCTCGGGCTCACTCCGGAGGCGCTCGCCCGTGCCATCGGCCGCGCCCGCGCGCTCCTCCACGCCGAGCGCGAGAAGCGCGTGCACCCCGGGCTCGACGACAAGGTGCTGGCCTCCTGGAACGGGCTCATGCTGGCCGCCTTCGCGGAGGCCGCCGCGGTGCTGGGCCGCGCCGACTACCTCGCCGCCGCGATCCGCAACGCGGAGTTCATCACCGGCCAGATGACGCGCGACGGCCGGCTGCTGCGCTCCTGGAAGGACGGGCAGGCCCGCATCACCGGCTACCTCGAGGACTACGCCATGGTGGGCGCGGGCCTCCACGCCCTCTACGAGGCGACCTTCGACCGCCGCTGGCTCGACGAGTCGCGCCGGCTCGCGGACGAGGCCCTTCGCCTCTTCTGGGTCTCCGAGCGCGAGGCCTTCTTCGACACCGGCCACGATCAGGAGACGCTCGTGGTGCGGCCCCGCAACCTCTTCGACAACGCGGTGCCGAGCGGCACCTCGGTGGCCATCGACTGGCTCCTGCGCCTGGCGGTGGTGCTGGGCGAGGAGCGCTACGAGGCCGCCGCGCTCGCGGCCCTGCGCCCGATGGCGGACCTGATGCAGCGCTACCCCTCCGGATTCGGCCGCTACCTCTCGGCGCTCGACTTCCACCTGGGGCCGGTGGCGGAGGTCGCCCTGGTGTGGCGGGCGGGGGAGCGGGCCACGCTCGCCCCGCTGCTCGGCACGGTTCTCGCTCGCTACCAGCCCAACCGGGTGGTGGTGGGCGCCGAGGAGGGCGCGGCGGGCGCCGCCGGCCTGCCGCTGCTGGCCGAGCGCCCGACCGTCGACGGACGGCCCACCGCCTACGTGTGCGAGCACTACGTCTGCCAGCTGCCGGTGACCGACCCGGAGGCGCTCGCACGCCAGCTCGACGCTGGGGTATAATCCGGATCGCGTCGCTGGGGGAGGTTTCCTGAGAACCGGGTGCGGCCCGGGACCCCTCGAACCTGCACTGGGTAATTCCAGCGAAGGGAACGCGACGCGGAGCATCACGAGACCGCACCCTTCTCGAAAGGCGTGCGGTTTCTTCATGATCGTCATCGTCAACGGCAAGCCGATGGAGCTGCCCCCGGGCCTCACGGTCGACGGCCTGCTCTCGCACCTGAAGGTGCGGCGCGAGTTCACCGCGGTGGCCCTGAACCGTGAAGTCACCCTGCGGTCGCAGTACGCCGAGACCCCCCTGAAGGAGGGCGACAAAGTCGAGATCGTCCACCCCATGGGCGGCGGCTAGAACAGAGGCTGGAAACGGTTGCCACGAGGGCAGTGGCTTGGCGAGGTGCAGCCGAAGGCGAGCCGAGCGGATAAATAAAGAGCGGAAATAAAGAAGTTAAGGCAGTTACGGAGGACAGGACATGTACGACACGTCACTCTGGCTGAGCGGCAAGGAATTCAAGTCCCGTCTCATCGTCGGGACCGGAAAGTATCCGTCGTTCGAGAACATGCGGGAGGCCATCGAGGCCTCCGGCTCCGAGATCGTCACCGTCGCGGTGCGCCGGGTGAGCCTGCCGGGGCAGGGCGAGTCGCTGCTCGACTACGTCGACCCCAAGCGCTACACGCTCCTGCCCAACACCGCGGGCTGCTACACGGCCGACGAAGCGGTGCGCACCTGCTACCTGGCCCGCGAGGCCGGGCTCGGCACCCTGGTGAAGCTCGAGGTCATCGGCGACTCGCGGACGCTCTTCCCGGACGCCATCGGCCTCCTCGAGGCCACCCGCACCCTGGCCCGCGAGGGCTTCACGGTGCTGCCGTATACCAACGACGACCCGGTGATGGCCAAGAAGCTCGAAGACGCGGGCGCGGCCGCGGTCATGCCCCTGGGCGCGCCCATCGGCTCCGGGCTCGGCATCCGCAACCCGTACAACATCAAGCTGATCCTGGAGGCGGTCACGGTGCCGGTGATCGTGGACGCGGGTGTCGGGACCGCGTCGGACGCGGCCATCGCCATGGAGCTGGGCTGCGACGGCGTCCTGATGAACACCGCCATCGCGGGGGCCAAGGACCCGGTGGCGATGGCCACCGCGATGAAGCTGGCCGTCGAGGCGGGCCGGCTCGCCTTCAAGGCGGGGCGCATCGGCAAGAAGCTCTACGCCACCGCGTCCTCTCCTCTCGAGGGCGTGCCCGAGTGGACCAGCTAGGCTTTCGCCTCTACCTCATCACCGATCGCGCCGCCTCCGCGCGGCCCCCGGTGGACGTCGTGGAGGAATGCCTGGCCGCCGGGCTGCGGGCGGTGCAGCTGCGCGAGAAGGACCTCGAGGCGCGCCCGCTGCTCGCGATGGCGCGCGCGCTGCGCGAGGCCACCCGGGCCCACGGCGCCCGCCTCCTGATCAACGATCGCGCGGACGTGGCCCTCGCGGCGGGGGCCGACGGGGTACAGCGCACGCACACCTCGCTGCCGGTCGCAGCGCTCCGAGCCATCACCCCGGCCGGCTTCCTCGTGGGCGCCTCCACCCACTCGCTGGCCGAGGCGCGACGGGCCGAGTCCGACGGCGCCGACTTCGTCGTCTTCGGCCCCGTCTACGACACGCCGTCCAAGCGCGCCTACGGGCCACCGCAGGGGCTGCCCGCGCTGGAGCAGGTCGCGGGCGCGCTCACCCGTCCGGTGATCGCGGTGGGCGGCCTCACCCCCGCGCGGGTGCCGGAGGTGCTGGCCGCCGGCGCGGCCGGCGTCGCGGTGATCCGCGACATCTACGCCGCGGAGCGGCCGGGCGAGCGGACCAAGGCCTTCCTCGACGCGCTCGGGAGCGCCTGATGGCGGACGCGCTCCACGTCGCGGTGATCGGCGGCGGCATCATCGGCACCGCCACCGCGCTCGGCCTCGCCAAGCGCGGCTGCCGCGTCACGCTGCTCGAGCGCGGCACGCCGGGCGGCGAGGCCTCGAGCGCGGCCGCGGGCCTCCTGGCCCCCCTGGGGCCCTCGGCCGATCCCTCGCCGTTCAACCGGCTGGCCATCGAGAGCTGGCGCCTGTATCCGGCCGCGCTGGCCGAGCTGCGCCAGCTGACCGGCGTCGACGTCGAGCACATGACCGCGGGCACGCTCTATCCGGTGACCGGCCGCGCGGAGCTGGCCGCCGCGCGCGAGCGCCTCCACTGGCCCCTGGCCCGCGAGTTCGGCATCCAGGTGGTCGAGGGGAGCGAGCTCGCCGGCCTCGAGCCCGGACTCGCCAGGGACGTGACCGCGGCCCGCTTCGTCCGCGGCGACCAGTGGGTGAACAACCAGCGCCTCGCCACCGCCTACGCCCTCGGCGCCGCGGCGCGCGGCGTCTCGGTGCGGAGCGGCGTGCAGGTCGAGCGCATCCTGCTCGACGGCGCGCGCGCGCGAGGCGTGGTCGTGGACGGCGAGGCGCTGGCCGCCGACGCGGTGCTGCTCGCCGCCGGCGCGTGGTCGGGCGCCCTCGCGGAGGGCATCGGACTGGCGCTGCCGGTGGGGCCGGTGCGCGGGCAGATGCTGGCGGTGAGCCACGTGCCCGCGCTGCTCCGCCACGCCGTCCACGGCGAGGAGGTCTACCTCGTCCCGCGGCCGTCCGGCGAGCTGCTGATCGGCGCCACCGTGGAGCGGGTGGGCTTCGAGCGCGCGGTGACCCCGGACGGCCTCGCCGCTCTCATCGAGCAGGCGGTGGCGCTCGTGCCCGAGATCGGGCGGCGCCCGATCACCCGCTCGTGGTGCGGCTTCCGCCCCGCCGTCCCCGACGGCATGCCGGTGCTGGGGCCCGCCTCCGACGTGGCGGGCCTCTTCGTCGCCACCGGCCACTTCCGCAACGGCATCCTGCTCGCGCCCGTCACCGCCGCGGTCATGACCCGCTGCATCGTCGACGGAGACGTGCCGGAGTCCATCGGCCGCTTCCTCCCCAACCGCTTCTCGAAGATCGGAGCGCCCGTCCCATGACCAACACCACGAAGCAGGCTCTCAAGCAGTCCATCTGCGCCGCCATCGACCGGAACGCGGAGCGCATCATCGCCCTCGGCGAGCGGATCCGGCGCCAGCCCGAGCTCGGCTTCAAGGAGTTCAAGACCGCGCGACTGGCCGAGGAGACCCTCGGCGAGCTCGGCCTCAAGCCCCGCGCCGGGCTCGCGATCACCGGGGTGCGCGCCGAGGTGGCGGGCGCCAAGGACGGGCCGACCTTCGCCATGCTGGGCGAGCTGGACGGCCTCGTGGTGCAGGGGCATCCGATCGCGGACCCGGAGACCGGCGCCGCGCACGCCTGCGGCCACAACGCCCAGATGGCGGGGCTGCTCGGGGCCGCGATGGGGCTGCTCGAGGCGGGCGCGCCCGCGCACCTCGCCGGCCGTCTCGTGTTCTTCGCGGTGCCCGCCGAGGAGTACGGCGACGTGGAGTGGCGCGTCGCCCAGGCGCGCGCCGGCCGGATCGAGTTCCTCGGGGGCAAGCCGGAGCTGCTGCGCCTCGGCCACTTCGACGACGTGGACCTGGCGATGATGATCCACACCACCTCCGCGCCCGAGACCCGGAAGGCGGGGGTGGCCGCCTCCAACAACGGCTGCATCGTGAAGACGGTGCGCTACCTCGGCCGCGCCTCCCACGCGGGCGGCGCCCCGCACATGGGGGTGAACGCGCTCTACGCGGCGAACATCGGCCTCATGGCCATCAACGCCCTGCGCGAGACCTTCCGCGACGAGGACTCGATCCGGGTGCACCCGATCATCACCCACGGCGGCAGCCAGGTGAACGTGATCCCGGGCGAGGTACGCCTCGAGACCTACGTGCGGGGCAAGACGGTGGAGGCGATCCTGGAGGCCAACCGCAAGGTGGACCGCGCCCTGCGCGCGGGAGCGATGGCCATGGGCGCGAAGGTCGAGATCGAGACCCTGCCCGGGTACCTCCCGCTGTTCAACCACATGGGCATGGCCGATCTGTTCAAGGCCAACGCGGCGGCCTGCCTCGGCGCGGACGAGGTCACCGAGACCGGTCATCGCAGCGGCTCCACCGACATGGGCGATATCTCTCACGTGATGCCGACGTTGCACCCGTACATGGGCGGGGCGGTCGGCAGCGGGCACGGGGCCGACTACGCGATCGCGGATCCGAAGGTCGCGTACGTGGAGCCGGCCAAGCAGCTCGCCCTGATGGCGGTCGATCTGCTGTGGGACGACGCGAGCGGCGCGCGCGAGATCCTGAGGACGTGGACGCCGCGCATGACCCGGGAGGAGTACCTCGCCTTCCAGCGCAGCATCTCCCGCACCGAGCTCTACGAAGGCTAGAGAGGCCGTCCCTCCTCGACAATGTACGGCAAGTCCCCCGTCGAGTTCCCCCGGCGCATCGTCTGCCTGAGCGCCGAGCACGTGGAGATCTGCTACGCGCTCGGGGCGGGGGAGCGCGTGGTGGGCATCCCCGGCACCGCCGAGCGGCCCGCGGAGGCGCGGAGCAAGCCGAAGGTCGGCGGCTTCACCTCGTTCCGCACCGACCGGATCCTGGCCCTCGAGCCGGACCTGGTCCTGGCCTTCTCCGATCTCCAGGCCGACGTGGCGGCCGAGCTGATCCGGGCCGGCCTCCCCGTCTTCTGCACCAACCCGCGCTCGATGGACGAGATCCTCCAGTCGATCCTCACGGTGGGCGGCCTGCTGGGCGCCGAGTCGGAGGCGCGCGCCCTGGTGGCCGACATGCACGACGAGATCAACCAGGTGCGCGAGTTCTCCACCATGTGGCCGGACCGCCCGCGCGTCTACTTCGAGGAGTGGCACGAGCCCCTGATCACGGGCATCCGGTGGGTCTCGGAGGTCATCGAGCTGGCGGGCGGGCGCGACGTCTTCGCCGAGCTGCGCGACCGCAAGAGCGCGCGCGACCGGGTGGTGGACCCCGCCGAGGTGAGACGCCGCGACCCCCAGCTGATCCTGGTCTCCTGGTGCGGCAAGCCCGCCGACCTCGACCGGGTGCGCGCCCGCCCGGGCTGGGAGTCGATCAGCGCGGTGCGTGAAGGCCGCGTGCACGAGGTCGACGCGGCCTCGCTGCTGGTCCCGGGCCCGGGCCTGCTCACCGGCCTGCGCACGATCCACGAGCTCGTCCAGCAGGCGCTCGACGCACGAGAGTGATTTCGACGCAACTCTCAGTGCCGTCGAGGCAAAGCGTGGACACATCTGAGATAATCGAAAGCGGTACGGGTGGTGCGTCCTCGCACACTAAACATGCCGGCCCATCCTTGGCCCGATGCTAGGATGAACCGCTTTCGAGAGACTTCCATGGAGAGAGAGATGCTGGCGCGCCCGGAGCGCTTCTTCGCCGATCGGTTTGGGCTGAACGCGGGGACGATGGAGCGACTGCTGGGATCGACGCTGGCCGGGCGCGTCGACCACGCGGACCTCTACCTGGAGTACCGGATCAGCGAGGAGCTGGTGCTGGAGGAGGGCTCGGTCAAGAAGGCGGCCCGCCACGTGAGCCAGGGGGCCGGGATCCGGGCCCAGTCGGGCGAGCGCACCGGCTACGCGCACACCGACGACCTCGCGCTCCCCAACCTGGAGGAGGCGGCGCGCCAGGCCCGCGCCATCGCCGACCGCGCATCATCCTCCGCGGTGGTGGCGGTGGGCGCAGACGGCCCGCCGCACGACCTCTACACGCTGGCCGAGCCGCCCATCGCGGCGGACCTCGACCGCAAGCTCAAGCTGCTGGGACGGTTGGACGCGGAGGCGCGGGCCCTCGATCCGCGGGTGCGCCAGGTCATCGCCACCCTGGGCAGCGAGGACGTGGTGGTCATGATCGCGACCCCGTCCGGCTGGACGGTGGGCGACGTGCGGCCCCTGACCCGCCTCAACGTGACGGTGATCGTGGAGGACGGGGGCAAGCGCGAGATCGGCAGCTCCGGCGGCGGCGGACGAGTCGCCTTCGATTTCTTCCTGGAAGAGGACCGCTGGAAGCGGTTCGCCTCCGAGGCGGTGCGCCAGGCGGTGATCAAGCTGGGCGCGGTCGACGCGCCGGCGGGCGAGATGACGGTGGTGCTGGGCCCGGGCTGGCCCGGCATCCTGCTCCACGAGGCGGTGGGCCACGGGCTCGAGGGCGACTTCAACCGCAAGAAGACGTCCGCCTTCTCGGGCCGGCTCGGCCAGCATGTCGCCTCGGAGCTGGTCACGGTGGTGGACGACGGCACGATCGCGAACCGGCGCGGCTCGCTCAACGTGGACGACGAGGGCGTGCCCACCCGGCGCAACGTGCTCATCGAGAAGGGCATCCTGCGCGGCTACATGCAGGACCGCCTCAACTCGCGACTCATGGGCATGGAGGTCACCGGCAACGGGCGGCGCGAGTCCTACGCGCATCCGCCGATGCCGCGCATGACCAACACCTTCATGCTGGCCGGCGAGGACGAGCCGGCCGACATCCTTCGCGGGGTGTCGAAGGGCCTCTACGCGGTGAACTTCGGCGGCGGCCAGGTCGACATCACCAGCGGGCGCTTCGTGTTCTCGGCCAGCGAGGCCTACCTGATCGAGGACGGACGCGTGACCAAGCCGGTGAAGGGGGCCACCCTGATCGGCAACGGGCCGGAGGCGCTCACGCGGGTGAGCCGCGTGGGCCACGATCTCAAGCTCGACGAAGGCGTGGGAACCTGCGGCAAGGACGGTCAGTCCGTGCCGGTGGGGGTGGGGCTGCCCACCATCCGGATCGACGGCATGACCGTCGGCGGGACCCAGGTCTGAGCCGGGCATGCAGGAGATCCTGGCCGAGCTCCTGAAGCAAGCCACCCGCAAGGGCGCCACCGCCGCCGACGCCTTCGTGGTCGAGGACCAGTCGTTCTCGGCCCAGGTGCGCCTGGGGCAGGTGGACACCGTCAAGCACGCGCGCGAGCAGCACATGGCCCTGCGCGTGTTCGTGGGCAAGTCGGTGGCCGCCGCGTCCACCTCCGATCTCTCGCGCGAGGCGATGAGCCGCCTGGTGGACGAGGCGGTGTCGCTGGCGCGCGTGACGAGCCCGGACGAGGTCGCGGGGCTCCCCGACGCGGCGGAGCTCGCGCGACAGGTGCCCGATCTCGGGCTCGCCGACGCGGGCGGCCACGACCTCTCCCCCGAGGACAAGATCGAGCTGGCCCGCCGCTGCGAGGCGGCCGCGCTGGCGGTCGATCCGCGCATCACCAACTCCGAGGGCGGCGACTTCGGGGACCGTCGCGCCCACTACGCCTACGCCACCAGCCACGGCTTCTCCGGCGAGTACCGGACCTCCTCGTTCAGCCTCGCGGTCTCCCCGGTGGCCACCCAGGAGGCGGAGATGCAGCGCGACTCCTGGTACCACGTCACCCGGCAGCGCGCGCGCCTGGACGCTCCCGAGGAGATCGGCCGCATCGCGGCGCGCCGCGCGCTGCGCCGGCTCGGGGCCCGCCGGGTCAAGACCGCGGAGGTGCCGGTGATCTTCGACCCCGACATGGCGGCCTCCCTCGTCCGTCACATCGCGGGAGCGGCCTCGGGACCCGCGCTGTACCGGAGGGCCTCGTTCCTGGTGGGCAAGCTCGGGGAGCGGGTGGCCGCGCCGTCGATCACCATCGTGGACGACGGCACCATTCCCGGCGCCCTCGGCTCGCGTCCGTTCGACGGGGAGGGTCTGCCGGTGCGCCGAACGGTCGTGGTCGATCAGGGCGTGCTGCACTCCTACCTGCTCGACACCTACAGCGGCCGGAAGCTCGGCCTTCCCTCCACGCACCACGGGGCGCGCGACGGGAGCGGGGTGAGCGTGTCGACCACCAACCTCTACCTGACCGCGGGCGACCGCGACCCCGCCGATCTCATCCGCAGCGTCAAGAACGGCCTCTACGTCACCGAGCTGATCGGCTTCGGCGTCAACGGCGTCACCGGCGACTACTCGCGGGGCGCGGTGGGCATGTGGATCGAAAACGGCGAGCTGGCCTATCCGGTGGAGGAGATCACGGTGGCCGGCAACCTCCTCGACATGATGCACGCGGTCGAGGGGGTGGGAAACGACCTCGTGTTCCGGGACCGTACCGCGGCGCCCACGCTCCTGATCGGGCGCATGACGGTGGCGGGAGCCTGAGTGGAGAGCCGCCCGGCATGATCATCGACAGCCACTGCCACCTGCACGACCCGGCCTTCGCGGACGTCCGGGGCACGGTCATCCGCGCCACCGAGCACGACGTGTGGGGCGTGGTGGCGGTCGGCTGCGACGCCGCCACCAACGAGCGCACGCTCCAGGCCGCGGCCGACAACGGCAAGGGCGTGTGGGCCGCCCTCGGCTTCCACCCCGAGTGGAAGCTCGAGACCGCGGACCTGGAGACAGTGGAGAGCCAGATCCACGCCCACCACGCGCGGCTGGTCGCGGTGGGCGAGGTGGGCCTGCCCTGGTACAACCTCGGCGCGGCGTCCGACCCCGACGCGGTCCACCGGATCGCCCGGGAGCGCCTCGACCGCATGATCGACCTCGCGGTGCGCTACGACCTCCCGGTGATCCTGCACGCCCCGCACGGCGCCGCCGCCGACGCGCTGGCCGCGCTCAAGCGCCGGAGCGTGGACCGCGCGGTCTTCCACTGGCACAAGGCGAGCGCCGAGGTCACCCGGGAGATCGTGGACGCGGGCTACCTGATCTCGGTCACTCCCGATCTCGTGTATCGCGCGCGCGACCGCGAGATGGTGGAGGCGGTGCCGATCGAGTCGCTGCTGGTGGAGAGCGACGCCCCCTGGCCCTACCAGGGCGAGTTCGAGAACGTGACCTCGGGCCCGTGGCTCGTGGCCCGCGTCGCCGAAGAGGTCGCCAAGATCAAGCAGCTCCCCGCCGACGAGGCGACCTACCAGCTCACCGTCAACACCTGTCGCCTCTTCGACCTCGTCTGGGCGTGAGCGAGCTGCGCTTCCGGGTCACCGTCGGCGCGGCCGAGGTCGCGGGCGTGCTCCACCTGCCGGCCCCGGGGCCGAGCGCCGGCGTGCCCTGCGTGGTGGCCTGCCACGGCATGGGCGCCTCCAAGGAGAGCGACAAGTACCTCCTGCTCGGCCGCGAGCTGCCCGCGGCGGGGCTCGCGCTGGCCCGCTTCGACTTCCGGGGCAGCGGCGAGTCGGGCGACCGTCACGAGGACGCCACCATCGAGACGCGCATGGCGGACCTCGAGGCGGTGCTGGATCACCTCGGCAAGCGGCCCGAGCTCGACGGCCGCTTCGGCCTCCTCGGCTCGAGCCTCGGCGGCTACGTGGCGCTCTGGGTGGCCGCGGCCCGCGCGGGCGGGGCGCCGCTGCCGGTCGTCACCTGGAACGCGCCCGCGTCGCTGCGCGACCTGCCGGGCGCCGATCCGGAGCAGGCGGGGCGCGCGCTGGTGGCCGAGGTGCTCCGCGGCGACCGGGCCGAGGCGCCCGCCGGGGTGGCCCGCGTGCTCGTGATCCAGGGCGAGCGCGACGACGTGGTGCCGCCCGCCCACGGCCGGCTGCTCTTCGAGCGGGCCGCCGAGCCGCGCGCGCTCCACGTGATCGCGGGCGCCGATCACCGGCTCACCGACCCGGCGCACCGCGCGGAGGCGCTCGATCGGAGCCGCCGCTGGCTCACTCGTCATCTTCCTGGCTCGCCTCCAGCATCGCAGAGGACCCCTCAATGATCGACGCGCCACGTCTGAAGGAAGAGTTCATCGAGCTGGTCTCGATCTCGAGCCCCTCCCGGCGCGAAGGCACGATCGCCCGGCGCCTCGAGGCGATCCTGAAGGGGATGGGGGCCACCGTCGAGGTCGACGCGGCCGGCGAGAAGATCGAGGGCAACACCGGCAACCTCCTCGCGCGCTTCCCCGGCAACGCCCCGGGCGCGCCGCCCTTTCTCCTCTCGGGCCACATGGACACGGTGGGCCCGGCCGAGAAGATCCGGCCGGTGATCGAGGGCGACGTGGTGCGCACCGACGGCACCAGCGTGCTGGGCGGCGACGACAAGGCGGGCGTGGTCGCGATCCTGGAGGCGATCCGCGTCCTCCGCGAGCGATCGATCCCTCACGGCGACATCGAGGTGGTGCTGACGATCTGCGAGGAGAATGGCCTGCTCGGGGCCAAGAACTTCGACACCGGCCGGCTGCGCGCCCGCCGCGGGCTGGTGCTGGACGTCGACGGCGTCTGCGAGCTGATCACCCGCGCTCCCGCGGCCAATCGCCTGGGCTTCACCGTGCACGGCCTGCCCGCCCACGCCGGCATCTGCCCGGAGCAGGGGATGAGCGCGATCCAGATCGCGGCCCAGGCCATCGCGGCGATGAAGCTCGGCCGGCTCGACGCGGAGACCACCGCCAACCTCGGCCTCGTGCAGGGCGGCCTCGCCACCAACATCGTGCCGGCGCAGGTCACGGTGCGCGGCGAGACCCGCAGCCTGAGCCTGGAGAAGCTCGAGGCCCAGACCGCGCACATGCGGCGCTGCTTCGAGGACGCGGTCGCGCGCCACTCGGTGCGCGTCGGCGACCGCACCTACCATGCCCGGGTCGAGGCGCAGGTGGATCGGCAGTACTCGCGCCTCGACGTGCGCGACGACGCCTCGATCGTGCGCCTCGTCCAGGACGCGGCGGCCGCCACCGGGCGCACCTGCCGCACCCGCGGCACCGGCGGCGGCTCCGACGCCAACGTGTTCGCGGAGCGCGGGCTCGAGGTGGCCAACCTCGCCTGCGGCATGCGCGAGATCCACACCGTCAACGAGTGGGTCGACGTGCGCGACCTGGTGCTCACCGCGGGGCTGGTGGTCGAGACCGTCCGCCTCAACGCCGCGGTCTGACCCCGGCCCGGGCTCCCGTGACGACCCGCCGCACGCCCTTCGCCTGGCGTAAGATGGCCCGGCGGATCCCACCCGGCCGACGGATCTCCTCCGGCCGGCGGATCCCCGGATGGACACGACGGTGACCGAGCACATCGGCGACCTGGTCCTCGAGCACGCCGCCCCCGCCGGACGGGCCCACTCACGGTCCGTCCTCTTCGTGCACGGCATGTGGGGCGGCAGCTGGTACCTGCGCAACTACCTCTACGCGGCGGCGCAGTCCGGCTGGGACGCGTGGGCGGTGAACCTGCGCGGGCACGGGGCGAGCCCGGCCCCCGGGGGGCTCGGCGGAGTCTCGATACTCGACTACGTCGACGACGTGCGCCGGTGTCTCACGCGGCTCGGCGAGGCGGTGCTGATCGGCCACTCCATGGGCGGCGTCATCGCCCAGAAGGTGGCGGAGGGTGGCGGGATCGCGGCCGCGGTGTTCCTCACCAGCGCGCCTCCGCGCGGCATCGTCAGCCTCCAGCGCACGCTCCTGACGCGTTCGCTGCGCTATCTGCCCGCGATCCTCACCGGCCGCGCGTTCACGGTCAACCGCGCGGACGCGGAGGCCCTCACCATGAATCGCCTGACCCCCGAGCAGCGCGACTGGGCGTTCCCGCAGTTCGGGCCCGAGTCCGCCCGCGCCGCGCGTGAGCTGGGCCTGGGAGTCGCGGTGAACGCAGCCGCGGTGCGTTGCCCCACGCTAGTGATCGGAGCGGAGCACGATCGCATCACGCCGGCCCCGCTCCAGCGCCGGATCGCCGAGCGGTACGGCTCGGAATACCAGGAGGCGGCCGGCCACGGCCACCTGCTGATGCTGGAGGACGGCTGGGAGGGCCCCTTCAAGGACATGATGGCGTGGGTGGGACGGACGATCGATGGACGCTAGCCTCGATCTCGCGCTCGGGGCCGACCGGCCCACGATCCTGGTGGTCGAGGACGACCCCCACATCCGCGAGATCCTCGCGGGCCTCCTCGGCGCCCTCGGCTATCGCCTCCTCATGGCGGTCTCCGCGGAGCAGGCCCTCGACGCGCTGAACGTGGTGAGGCCGGACCTGGTGCTCACCGACGTGCACCTGGGCGCGATGAACGGCATCGAGCTCTGCGCACGCCTCAAGGCCGATCCGCGCTACGAGCTGATGCCGGTGGTGATCCTGACCTCGGTGAACGACCTGCAGGCCCGGGTGGCGGGCCTCGCGGCGGGCGCCGACGACTTCTTCACCAAGCCGGTGGAGTTCGTGGAGCTGCGCACGCGCCTGGCCGCGCTGCTGCGGGTGAAGATGCTGCTGGGACAGCTCGAGCGCGCCGAGTCCGTGATCACCACGCTGGCCCTCACCATCGAGGCGCGCGATCCCTACACCCTCGGCCACTGCGACCGCCTCTCGCGCTACGCGGTGGCGCTCGGCGAGGCGCTCGGGCTCGACCACGAGATGCTGCGGGCCCTGCGGCTCGGCGGCTACCTGCACGACCTCGGCAAGATCGCGGTGCCCGACGGTATCCTGTTGAAGCCGGGGCCGCTCGATCCCCTCGAGCAGGAGCGCATCCGGGCCCACGCGGGGGCAGGGTCGGACCTGGTGATCGGGCTGCGCAGCCTGGACCTGGTGCGGCCCATCATGCGCCACCACCACGAGCGCTGGGACGGCTCCGGCTATCCCGACGGCCTCAAGGGCGAGGCGATCCCGCTCGGCGCGCGCATCATCTCGGTGGTCGACGTGTTCGACGCGCTGCACACCGATCGGCCCTACAAGGCAGCCCTGCCGCGCTCGGAAGCGGTCGCCCTGCTGATCCGCGAGACCGACGCCGGCTACTGGGACCCGAAGGTGGTGGAGACCTTCCTCGAGATCCTCCGCCAGCAAAGGTAGGGGTCAGCAGCAGAGGTGGGGTCAGGTCTTACATTCCGACATTTTTTCGCGAGCGGAGGCGTCCGCGCTCGCCACGAAAATGTCGGAATGTAAGACCTGACCCCTTCTTTACACGAAGCGGGCGAGCATCAGCAGGCCGAGGGCGATCCGGTACCAGCCGAAGGGCACGAAGCTGTGGGTCTGGACCCAGCGCAGCAGCCAGCGGACCACGACGAAGGCGGTGACCGCCGATACCACGGTGCCGAGGGTCAGCATGCCCCACTTGGTGGGCGGCCCGGCGGCCGGATGGCGGAGAGCCTGGAAGGTCTCGAGTCCGCCGGCGGCCAGCAGGGTGGGCACCCCGACCAGGAACGAGAACTCGGTGGCGCTCGGCCGCGCCAGCCCGAGCAGCATCGCCAGCATGATGGTGGCGGCGGCGCGAGAGGTGCCCGGGAACGCGGCGGCCAGCAGCTGGGCCAGGCCCACCACCACCGCGACGGACCACGTCACCTCGGTGCTCAGCCGCCGGCCGCGGAGGCCCCACTCCACGAGCAGGATCACGATCCCACCCACCAGGGTGGCCCAGGCGATCGGCGCCACCTCCTTGGGGAGCGCGAAGCCGAGCTTCTTGATCGCGACTCCGCCGATCCCGGTGATCACGAAGGCGAGCACCAGCTTCGCCACGTAGCTCGCGGAAGCCGGCTCGGTGATGCGGACCAGGAGGTCGCGGATGCGCCCCCCGAACACCGCGAGCACCGCGACGGCCGCGCCGGACTGGATCGTGATGTTGAACAGATCCGACTGCTGCGGCAGCAGGTGCGCGTTCTCCACCAGCAGCAGGTGACCGGTGGAGGAGATGGGCAGGAACTCGGTGACGCCCTCGATCACGCCCAGCAGGACGACGGACAGCCACTCGGGCATGCGGTCAGCCCACGATCTCTTCGCCGCCGTCGACTCCGATCACGTTGCCCGTGATCCAGTGCGTGTCGGGGTGGCTCAGCACGACGATGGCCCGCGCCACGTCGTCGGTGGTGGTGAGACGCCGGTGCGGGTTCCGGCGAGCCGCCTGCTGGGAGAACTCCTCGTAGTTGGGGATCTTCTGCGCGGCCGGCGTCGCGGTGACCCCGGCCCGGATCGAGTTGGCGGTGATGCCGTGCGGGGCCAGCTCTGCGGCGAGCTGCCGGATGTTGGACTCCAGCGCGGCCTTGGCCGCCGACACCGGCCCGTAGAAGGGGAGCACCCGCGCCCCGCCCGAGGAGGTCATGGCGTAGATGCGGCCGCCGCGGCCCATGAGCCCGCGGCTCACCAGCTGCTGGCTCCAGTACACGAGGCTGTGCGCCATCACGTCGAGCGTCATGTCCATCTGGGCCTTGGTGACCGCCTCCTTGATCGGGTCGGCCACGAAGAGCTTCAAGGTGCCGAACGCGAGCGAGTGCAGGAGGACGCGCACCTGCCCCATCTGGTCGCGCTCGCGCAGCACCCGCTCCATCTCGGTGGCCACCTCCGCGCGCTTCTCCTCGTCCGCCGCGTTGACGTTGAAGAAGCGAGCCTGCCGTCCGAGACCGGTGATCTCCCCGACCAGGCGCTCCACGTTGGGCAGGGTGGCCTTGCGATCGAGATGGACCCCGAAGATGTCGAGGCCGGCGCGCGCCAGGGCCAGGCTGGTGGCGGCGCCGAAGCCGGAGGAGGCGCCGAGCACGAGGGCCCAGCCGCGCAGCGTGATCGGAGAGGCATCCGCGCTCATCTCGGTCCTTTCGAGCAGCGATCCATGATCGAGCCGCGGCCATTCTAGCAGAAGGCCCGCCTCGAATCGCCGACCAAGCCGTGTGCCCGTTGGTGCAAGGTCGTCCCGCCGGCCGCGCCCGATCGGTCATTCCCGCGCGCTGGGGAGGACCGATGGGAGGGTCGACGGGCGGGTTCACGCATCGGCGCGCGTTTGCCGGTACCCTGACCGGCCTGCTCGGCAGGCCGCTCGCCGCCGAGGCGCCGGCGGTGGGAAAGCTCGCTCGGATCGGCTTCCTGTCGCCCGCCAACGATCCGATCCCCGGATGCAGGGCCTCGTGAACGCCTTCCGCCGGGGCATGACCGAGCTCGGCTACGGGGAAGGACGCACGTTCGCCATCGAGTCCCGCCGGGCCGAGGGCCGGTACGAGCGGCTCGCCCAGGTGATCGAGTAGTCGCGCGGGCGCGGTTGCCCGGGGCCGGCAAAGCTCCGTGCTACCATGTGGACCGCGTATGGCGAAGACGGCCGGGATCATCCTGATCGGCAACGAGATCCTCTCGGGCAAGATCACCGACGCCAACGCGGCCTACCTCTGCCGCGAGCTGCGCGCCCTCGGCGTCGAGGTCCGCCGCATCACCGTGATCCCCGACGAGGTCGACCTCATCGCGACCGAGGTTCGCGCGTTCAGCGGAGCTTACGACGTGGTGTTCACCTCGGGCGGGGTCGGGCCCACCCACGACGACGTGACGATCGAAGGGGTGGCCCGCGCGCTCGACGTGCCGGTGATCCGCGAGCCGCGCCTGGTCCAGGTCCTGGAGGGCTACTACAAGGGCCGCCTCAACGACGCGCGGCTCAAGATGGCCGAGGTGCCCCGGGGAGCCGAGCTCACCGCCGACGGCGAGCTGGTCTTCCCCGCGGTCGTCGTCCGGAACATCTACATCCTGCCCGGGGTGCCCGAGATCTTCCGGCAGAAGTTCGACGCCCTCAAGGAGCGCTTCCGCGACAGCCCGTACCACCTCTGCTGCGTCTACGTGAGCATGGGGGAGGGCACGCTGGCGGACCATCTGAACGCGCTGCTGGCCGGTCACCCCGACCTGATGCTGGGCTCGTACCCGGAGTTCTCGAACCCGGAGTACAAGGTCAAGGTCACGCTCGAGTCGAAGGACCGGGGCTACCTCGACGCTGCGGTCCGCCGCTTCCTGGACGGCCTCCCCAAGGAGGCGGTCGTCCGGGTCGAGCGGTGAGCCGCCGGCGCGGCGGGCGACGGCGCTGACCGTCCCGCTCGCGATCGCCCTCGTCGCGGCCACGCTCTATCTGGCCCGGCTCGGCGGCGCTCCCTTCCTCGATCCCCCCGAGGGCATTCACGCCGAGATCGCCTGGGAGATGGTGCGCGGAGCGGGCGCCATCACCCCGCACCTCGACGGCGTCCCGTACTTCGACAAGCCGCCGCTCCTCTACTGGCTGATGACCGGCGCGTTCGCGTGGCTCGGACCCACCGAGACCGCGGCCCGGCTGGTCTCCGGGCTGTCCGCGGTGGCGGTGGCGGTGCTCACCGCGCTGATCGGCACGCGCCTGGCCGGAGCGCGCGTGGGGCTCATGGCCGGGCTGATGGTGGCGGCCAACCTCGAGATGTTCGTGTTCGGCCGCATGGTGAAGCCCGATCTCCTGTTCCTCGCCTGCATCCTGCTCGGCCTCTACGGCTTCATCCGGGCCTACCTGGGTCACGGGCGCTGGGCGCTCCTGCTCGGCTGGGGCGGCCTCGGGCTCGCGGTGCTGGCCAAGGACTTCCTGGGCGCCCTCGGTTCGCTCGCGCTCGTGGCGCTCTTCCTCTGGCTCACCGGCGAGGGCAAGCAGTGGCGGCAGTGGATCCCGCCCCGCGCGGTGCTGCTCTTCCTGGCCATCGCGGTGCCGTGGTACATCGCGATGGAGATCCAGCACCGCGGCTTTCTCTGGTACATCGTCGTCGACAACCACCTGCTCAACGTGGCGCGCCAGCGAGAGTTTCCCGACGAGGACGTGCCGCTCTCGACCCTGGAGTTCCTCGCGATCACCACCGCCGGATTCTTCCCGTGGGTCCTCGCGCTGCCGCTCGCGGTCAAGCGCGCGCTGGTCCGCCCGTGGCGCACCGCGGAGCAGCGGCTGTGGGCCTTCCTCGCGATCTGGACGGTGGCCCTCCTCGGGATCTTCGCCCTGTCGCCGTTCAAGCTGCCGCACTACGGCCTGCCCGCGTTCCCGGCGATGGCGCTGCTCTCGGCCCGGCTGTGGAACGAGGCCATCGAGCGGCCGACCGGCGCCCCGCGCTCGTTCACCCTGCTGGCCCCGGCGCTGCTCGCGTCGCTGCTCGTCGGGGGGACCGCGCTTCTGACCTGGGCCGGCGTGCTCGGGATCTCGCCGAGCGCCGTCACGGTGGCCGACGTCTCGGCGCGCAACATGGCCGCGCAGGGCCAGCCGGTCGTCACCGACTTCGTGGCCCAGTGCCGGCCCCTGCTCCGCACCATCGCGGTGATCTTCGGGCTGGTCGCGAGCGCCCTCGCGGTCGCCACCTGGCGCCGGCTGCCGCGGCTCGGGGTGGGGGCCCTGCTGGCGGGCATGCTCGCGTTCCTGCCGCTCTCGGCCGAGGGCCTCGCGCTCTTCGCCAAGAGCCGCTCGGTGCGGGTGATGACCGACGCGATCCTGCTCCGGGCCGAGCCCGGCGACGTGCTCGCCCACGAGGGCCCGATCGAGAACAGCGCCTCCGCCCTGCTGCGGCTCGATCAGCCGGTGCAGATCGTGAACGGGCTCCAGTCCAGCCTGGCCTTCGGCTCGACCTTTCCCGAGGCTCGCGGCCGCTTCTGGGACGGCGCGGCGCTGGCCCGCGCGTGGCGCGGCTCCGGCCGCGTGTTCCTGCTCACCGCGCTCACCCCGGGACGCAGCGTGGTCCGCGACCTGCCGCCCGACCGTGTCCACCTCCTCCTGGAAGGCGGAGGCCGGCGGCTCTATTCGAACCGGCCCTGAGGGGCCGGGTGCTATCCTCACCGGTGAGGGCCGACTGCGCATGGTCGAGCGAGCGTCAGCGTCGGTGTACCGCTTCAAGGACGATCCTTACTCGAGCCACTCGCTGATCCTGGCCCGGCTCGGCGACGGTCGGGGGCGCAAGCTCCTCGACGTGGGCGCCGCCGACGGCTTCCTCGCCGAGCGGCTGACCGCGCAGGGCTGGACGGTCACCGCGCTGGAGCGCGATCCCGGGCTGGCCGCGCAGGCCCACGGCCGTTGCAAGACGGTGGTGGTGGCGGATCTGGAGGCGGCGCCGCCTCTCCTCGACGGGCCCTTCGAGGCCATCGTCTACGGCGACGTGCTCGAGCACCTGAGCGATCCTCGCGCGGCCCTGGTGGCCCTCGACCGCACGCTGGCGCCCGGCGGCACCGTGATCGTGTCGGTCCCCAACGTCGCGCACCTCTGGATCCGCCTCTCGCTGCTCGCCGGCCGCTTCGACTACCGCGACCGCGGCATCCTCGACCGCACGCACCTGCGGTTCTTCACCCGCCGGACCCTCGTCGCGTTCCTGCGGGGAGCGGGCCTCGCGGTCGACGAGCTCCGCGTCACCCCGGTGCCGCTGCCGCTGGTGGTGCCGGCCCGCTGGCACGGCGCGTGGCTCGACGGGCTGCACGCCTGCAGCGCCCGGGCGGCGCGCCTCTGGCCCGGCGGTCTCGCCTACCAGTTCGTCGCGGTGTGCCGCCTCGCGGGAGGCGGGTGATGGCCGGGCCGGCCCGGCCCGCGCCCAAGGTGGTGGTGGTGATGCCGGCCTACAACGCGGGCCGGACGCTCCGCATGACCTACGAGGAGCTGCCCAAGGACACCGTCAACCTCGTGATCCTCGTGGACGACGGCTCCACCGACACCACTCTCGAGGTGGCGCGCGACCTGGGGCTCGAGATCTTCGTCCACGACCGCAACTACGGCTACGGGGCCAACCAGAAGACCTGCTACACCGAGGCGCTGCGCGCGGGCGCGGACATCGTGGTGATGGTGCACCCCGACTACCAGTACGACCCGACCCTGGTGCCGCAGATCATCGCCCCCATCGTGCGCGGCGAGGCGGACCTGGTCCTCGGCTCGCGCCTGGCCGGGGGCTCGGCGGTCCAGCAGGGGATGCCGTGGTGGAAGTTCCTCGCCAACCGCTTCCTCACCGGGGTGGAGAACGCGGCCTTCGGCCTGCGCCTCTCCGAGTACCACACCGGCTACCGCGCGTTCGGCCGGCGAGTGCTGGAGGAGGTGAACTTTCGCATGAACTCGGACGGCTTCGTCTTCGACCAGGAGATCGTGGCCCAGGTGGTCTCGGGGCGCTTCCGGATCGCGGAGATCCCGGTGCCGGTGCGCTACTTCCCGGAGGCGTCCTCGGCGAGCTTCTGGGCCTCCTGCGTGTACGGTCTCAAGATCCTCTGGGTGGTGGCCCGCTTCCTCCTGCACCGCTCCGGCATCAAGCGATCGCGCCGCCTCGCGTCGATCGTGCACCGGTACCAGCGCTACCGGTGATCGCCCGCTCGCTCGACACCGCCGCCGTCCTCGCGGCGGCGGGGCTCGGGCTGGCCCTGGCGCTGTGGACCGGGCGGCGCGAGCACTGGCTCTGGCGGCCCGAGCATCTCTTCCTGCTGCTGCTGGGCATCGTGGTCCTGCGCCTCTGGCTCGCGCCCCGCCCGGTGCCCGCGTGGCGGCCGCGCCGCGTGGTCGCGGTGGGCATCGCGGCCTACGCGGTGCTCTTCTCGTTCGTGACCGTCACCCGCCACCTCACGTTCGCCACTCATGCCCTCGATCTCGGCTACTACGTGCAGCTCACGTGGAACCTCGCGCGCGGCGCGGGCCCGCGGGTGAGCCTGCCCGAGATGCACGCGTGGGGCGACCACCTCTCGCCGATCATGTATCTCTTCGTGCCAGCGTTCTGGCTCGCCCCCGGCGCGGTGGCGCTGCTGATCGCGCAGTCGGTGGCGCTGGCCCTGGGCGCGGCCGCGGTGTTCGGGCTCGCGCGGGCCCGCCTCCACGACGAGCGCCCGGCCGCCGCCTTCGCGCTGCTCTACCTGGCCAACCCGTCGCTGCACGGGATCAACGTGCGGGACTTCCACGCCGCCGCCCTCGCGATCCCGCTGCTGCTGGCCGCGGCGTGGGCGGTGGAGGCGGGTCGCCCGCGGCTCGCCCTGCTCCCCGCCGCGCTGACCTTGCTCTGCCGCGAGGACGCGGCGCTGGCCGTGATGGGGCTCGGCGCGTGGATGGCCCTCGGCCGCCGGCGCTGGGGGCCCGGGGCGCTGGCCGCCGTCGTCGCCCTCGCGGTGCTCGTGGTGGACCTGCGCGTCCTGATCCCCGCGTACCGCGGCGAGCCCTACACCCACCTCTGGCGGTACGCGTGGCTCGGCGACTCGCTCGCGGGCATCGTGGCCGCCGGACTGCGGCACCCGCTGCGAACGCTGGGCGCGCTGATGACCGCGGATCGCCTCGTCTACGTCGTCGCGATGCTGGCTCCGCTCGCGCTGCTCCCGCTGGCGGGCGGCTGGGACCTGATCGGCGCCCTGCCCGCGGTGGCCCAGAACCTGCTCAGCGCGGATCCGGTCCTCTACAACTATCGCGCGCAGTACCAGGCCTTCGCGCTGCCGTTCCTGATGGTGGCCGCGGTGGGCGGCTACGCCCGCCTCGAGCGCCGGCGGCCCGGCCACTGGCCGGTGGCGGTGCTGGTGATCGCGATGACGGTGAGCCTGGCCCTGGACTCGCGCACCGTGAACAACCTGGCCCCGGCCCGCTTCCGGCCCACCCCGGAGCAGCGAGCGGCCTACCGCGTGCTGGCCGCGGTGCCGCCCGGGGCGGTGGTCTCGGCCCAGGATCCCTACGTGCCGCACCTGAGCCTGCGGCCGCTCGTGTTCGTGTTCCCGGTCGGCATCGCCAAGAGCGACCACGTGCTGATCGACACCGGGACCTACCCGTGGCGGAACCTGCCCGGGACCACGATGACGCGCGACGGAGACACCGTGACGATCCTCTCCGACGGCGCCGAGTATCGCTACGCGGTCGCGGCGGAGGCGGGAACGGTCCTGCTGCTCCGGCAGCGGTGACGGCCCGCGCGAGCCGGCCCGCCGCACCCGGCCGCGCGCTCAGGTCAGCGGGACGTAGTCGTACTCGCCGATGCCCTGCAGGACCAGGAACACCACCGAGGTCTGCCCGCCGTTGGTGACCAGGTGGGCCCGGCCGGGCTTCACGGTGTAGGTCTCCCCGGGCTCGAGCCGGACCTCCTCCTTGGGGTCGCGCAGGAAGAGGCGGAGCCGGCCCTCCAGCACGTAGAACGTGTCCTGGATGCGGCTGTGGTAGTGCCACGGCACCTGCTGGCGCGGGCCCAGCTGCAGCTCGTTGATGCGGAAGCCGGGCCGCTCGGCGTGCCGCGCCCGCCGCTCGACCTCGTAGAGATTGCTCGCGTCCTTCATCGCTTCTGGCACTGCGTCCCGGGGTGTGTCCATCGTCTGATTCCTCCTCGCGGGCGCCTCGGTCAGGCGCCGGCCGGGCGGTGGCCGGACAGGATGTGGGAGGCGTGGTGGTGGATCATCCGCCACTCGCCCGCGCTCCGCTCGAAGATGTTGGTGGCCAGCAGCGAGGTCACCGAGATGTTGCCCCGCGCCTCGGAGAGGATGTTCTCGGTGCAGGTGACCCAGCCGATCGGTCCCTCCACGTAGGCGTTGACGTCGGTGATGCTGAAGCGCATCTCCTCGCTGTTCTTGAAGATCGCCTCCCACGACTCCCGCACCGCGTCCCACCCGGTGAGGAGCCCCCAGCCCGGGTGCACGCAGCGCACGTGATCGGCGTGGGCCCACACCTCGTCCATCTGCCGGAGATCGAGGCTCTCGAACACGCGGTAGAAGCGCGCGTTCGCCTCCTCCACCTCGGCGCGGTCGGCGTCGCCGTTCATCGCGCGCCGGGAGCCCCCGCGGTCACCACCAGCTCGCCTCCGTCCCGTGCCACCGGCAGCGGCTCGAGGCGCGCCCCCGGGCAGGGGCCCTCCACGCACACGCCGGTGTCGGGGGCGAACACCGCGCCGTGAGTGGCGCAGATCAGGTAGCCCCCGTCCTCGGTGAAGAACTCGTTGGGCCACGCGTCGAGCGGCGTGCCCGCGTGCGGGCAGCGATTGACGTAGGCGACGTGCGCCCCGCGGTGGTTCACCAGGAAGCCGCGCACGAGCTTGCCGCGCACGCGGAGGTCGAACGTGACCGTCTCGCCCGGTCCGAGCGCGTCGGCGGCGCACCGCCAGGTCGCCTGGCCCTCCGTCGGCTCCACGCTGAGGTTCTATCAGATCGATCCCGCGTGGGCAAACGCGCCCCCGGGCCCGGGAAGGGCTCGGACCACGTGGTAGGATGGGCGGGTCATGCCGCCGTCGTCCTCTCTCGCGGTCGAAACCCACGACCTCGCCAAGACGTTTCGCAGCGGCTGGCTGCGCCGTCGCGAGACCGCCGCGCTCCGCGGCGCGAGCCTCCGCGTGGAGCGGGGCGCCATCTTCGGCCTGCTCGGGCCCAACGGCGCGGGCAAGACCACGCTGCTCTCGATCCTGGCCACGCTGCTGCTGCCCGACCGGGGCACCGCCACCATCCTGGGCCACGACGTGGTGCGCGAGGCGTTCGCGATCCGCCGTCGCCTCAACATGGCGAGCGGCAACGCGTCGTTCGTGTGGAGCCTCCGGCCCGGCGAGGTGCTCGCGTTCTACGGCCGCCTCTACGGCCTCCACGGCCGCGCGCTCCGGACCCGCGTGGGCGAGCTACTGGAGCGCTTCGAGCTCGTCCCGCATCTCCGGACCGAGTACAACGAGCTGTCGACCGGGCTCAAGCAGCGGCTGGCCCTCGCCAAGGCCCTCCTCAACCGGCCCGAGGTGCTCTTCCTCGACGAGCCGACTCTGGGCCTCGATCCCGACGTGTCCATCCGCATCCGGGCCCAGATCGCGGAGCTGCGCCGGCAAGACGGCACCACCATCATCCTCACCACCCACTACATGCGGGAGGCGGAGGAGCTCTGCGATCGCATCGCCTTCATCAAGGGCGGCCGGATCCTCGCGGAGGGCTCGCCGGATGCGCTCAAGCGCCAGATCCGCCTTGGCGACGTGATCGCGCTCCGGCTCGACCCGCTCGCGCCCGCCGGCCTCGCGGAGCTGGCCGGGGTGCTGCACGTGCAGGCGCGCGGCGACCGGCTGGAGTGCACGGTGGACTCGAGCGAGAAGCGGCTGCCCGAGATCCTCCGCTGGCTGGTGGAGCAGGGGGTGCTGGTGCGCGACTGCCAGGTGCGCGAGCCGGAGCTGGAGGAGGTCTTCGTTGAGCTGGCGCGCTGAGCCGCTGGCCCGGCCCGCGCCGCTCGCGGAGGGCTGGCTCGCGGAGTGGGTCCGCACCGCCGCCTTCGCCCACCGCAACCTGATCATGGCCAAGCGGAACGTGTTCTTCGTCTTCGAGCTCACGTTCTGGCCCGGAGTGGCCATGCTCTCCCACGGCCTGCTCACCCGCTTCCTCGACCTGACGCCCGAGATGACCGCGTTCGTGCTGGTCGGCACCGTCGCGCTCTCCTCGGTGCAGGTGTGCCAGCTCGACGTGGCCTACGCGGTGCTGTTCGACATCTGGTCCAAGTCGATGAAGCACCAGTTCCTCACCCCGGTCCGCATCCGCCACCTGGCCCTGGGCTCGTGGCTGGTGGGGGTCGCGCGGGGGGTGGTGGTGTGGGCCCTCATGGCGGTCATCGGCAGCCGCGCCTTCGGCTTCGACTTCCTCGGCGCGGGGGTGGGGACGGTGGCCCTGTTCCTCCTGGGCTGCTTCCTCAGCGCGCTCGTGATCGGCCTGCTCGTCTGCGCGCTGGTGCTGCTGTGGGGCACGCGCGCCGAGACGTCGGCGTGGGCCGCGGTGAACTTCTTCGTGATGCTCTCCGGCGTCTACTACCCGATCTCCCTGCTGCCCGGCTGGGTGCAGACGATCTCGGCCGGCATCCCGCTGACCTACTTCCTCGACGGCATCCGCGCCGGCTACGGCTTCACCCCGCACGTGGCGCACCCGTTCGCCATCGGGTACGCGCTCGTGCTGCTCTACGCGGCGCTCGCCCACTGGGCGCTCGCCGCCGCGGTCACCCACGCGCGCCGCACCGGGCTGCTCCTGAAGCTCTCCGAGTGATCGCCCCCGATCCGGTCTGGTCGGCCATGGTGCTGGGCCTGCTCTTCGGCGTCCAGCACGCCACCGATCCCGATCACGTGGTCGCGGTGGCCACCATCGTGGCCCGCACCCGCCGCTTCGGGGCGGGCGCGCTGGTGGGCGCCTTCTGGGGCCTGGGGCACACCGTGACCACCACCGCGGCCGGAATCGCGATCGTGGTGTTCCACGTCGCGGTGACCCCGCGCCTGGCCCAGGTCCTCGAGATGGTGGTCGCCCTCATGCTGATCGCCCTCGGGGTGGCGCGGATTCTCTGGGTGTTCCGCGACTCGGATCCGGTGCCGGTCGCCCACCTGGGTGAGCCGCACGTTCACGAGCCCGGCCCCGCGCTGCACAGCCACGTGCACACCCACGCCGGCGTGGCCCACCGCCACCCGCACGCGCATCCGCCGGCCCGGCTGCTGCGGGCGCTGCAGACGGTCGGCCCCGTGCAGGCGCTCCGCTCGGCCCTGGTGGGGCTCGTCCACGGGCTGGCCGGGAGCGCCGCGGTGGCTTTGCTGGTGCTGTCGACGATCCGGGGCACCGGGCAGGCGGTGGCCTACCTGCTGGTCTTCGGGCTGGGGACCATCCTGGGGATGACCGCGATCACGGGGGGCCTGTCGCTGCCGTTCACGATCGGCGCGCTCCGGATCGAGAGGGCCCGACGCCCGCTCGCGCTGGCCACCGGGGCGCTGTCGGTGGGCTTCGGCATCTACCTCGCGGTCCAGACCGGGGTCGTGAGCGGGCCCTAGTAGCCGACGCCGCGGGCCATCATGCTCGCGACGAACACCATCACCACCACGATGGCCAGCTCGATGTGGTTGAGGGTGTAGAGCGCGCGGGCCGGGGAGGTGTCGACCGCCTCGCCGCGGCCGAGCTTGCTCCGCCACCGGATGAAGGTGATCATCGGGCGGATCTCCAGCATCAGCACCAGCAGGAAGAGCGCCATCTTGACCCAGAAGAGGGGAGAGTGCAGGTAGAACCCGGTGCCCTTCTCGAGCCCGCCGAACGCGCGCAGGAGGCCGGTGACGATCCAGAGCAGCGCCGCGATGCCCCACGCGCTGTCGGACGCGAGCAGCCGCCGGAGCCCGTCCGCGTCGAGCGGCCCCTTGAGCGCGCGGCCGCGCAGGAACACCGCGGGGAGGCCGATGGCGAGGGCCAGCAGGTGCAGGGACGAGATTATCGCAGAGAGCATGGGGCCGAGAGCACGCGTGAAGCCTAGCACGGCGGTGGCGCTGATCGGGCTCCTGCTGCTGGGCGCGGCCGGCTGCGCGCCGTACCCGGGCGGCGGGGACGTGCCGTTCCTGGTGACCCCGCCCGAGATCGTGGACCGCATGCTGCGGCTGGCCCGGGTGGGCCCGGCCGACATCGTCTACGACCTGGGCTCGGGCGACGGCCGGGTCGTCATCGCGGCGGTGCGCGACTTCAACGCGAAGGCCGCCATCGGCATCGAGATCGATCCCGCGCTCGTCGCGAAGAGTCGCGAGTACGCTCGCCGGGCCGGGATCGCGGACCGGGTGACCTTCCTCCAGCAGGACCTCTTCCGGGCCGACCTTCACCCCGCGAGCGTGGTGACGCTCTACCTCACCCGCGAGGTCAACCTGCGCCTGGCCCCGAAGCTGCGCGCGGAGCTCCGCCCCGGCGCGCGCGTGGTCTCGTTCGACTTCGACATGGGGGACTGGGAGCCGCGGTCGATGGTGCGGGTGGACGTCAACGGGCGCAACACCCCGGTGTACCTGTGGGTGGTGCCGGAGCGGTGAGGCCCGCCGCCTAGCGGCGGAGGAACTTCCGGACCGCGGCGGTGATGCCGGCCGCGTCCAGGCCGTGCTTGGCGTAGAGGCCCTTCATGTCGCCGGACTCGCCGAAGGTGGTGACCCCGATGCGCTTGAGCGGGGTCGGCATGAGCTCGGCCAGCATCTCGGCCACCGCGCTCCCGAGGCCGCCGCTGATGCTGTGGTCCTCCACCGTGACCACGTGGCCGGTGCGGCCGGCCGAGCGCAGGATCGTCTCCTCGTCGAGCGGCTTCACGGTGCCCACGTTGACCACCTCCGCCTGGATGCCCTCCGCGGCGAGCGCCTCCGCGGCCTCCAGCGCGTACCACACCGTGCCTCCGGTGGCGAGCACGGTCACGTCGTGACCGGGGCGCAGCACGTCCGCCTTGCCGAAGCGGAAGCGGTAGGAGGCCTCGTGCACCGGCTCCAGCCCCTGGCGCGTGAGGCGCAGGTAGATCGGACCCGGGTGCTCGACGGCGTAGGCCACCGCCTGGCGGGTCTCGATCTCGTCGGCGGGCTGCAGGATGGGAATGTTCGGCAGGGCGCGCAGGCAGGCCATGTCCTCGAGGCCCATCTGGGTGTAGCCGTCCTCCCCGATCGCGACCCCCACGTGGGTGCCCACCAGCTTCACCGGCGCGTCGCTGTAGGCCACCGAGACCCGGATGGTCTCGAAGCGTCCCACCAGGAAGCAGGCGAACGAGCAGGCGAACGGCACGTGCCCGGTGAGGGCGAGCCCGGCGGCCAGCCCGATCATCCCGGACTCCGCGATGCCCACGTTGAAGTGCCGGTCGGGGAACTTCTTGCCGAAGCCCCCGGTCATGGTCGACTTCGAGAGATCGGCGTCCACGGTGACGATGCGCTCGTCCTTCGCCCCCAGCTCCAGCAGCGCTTCTCCGAACGCGGCGCGCGAGGCCTTGCCCGCCATCACTTCTTCCCCAGGGCGGAGAGCTCCGCGATGATCGGCTGCGCCCACTGCGGCACCGGCTCGCCCACCACCTCGCGGATCGCGCGCACCGCCTCCTCCGGCTTGGGAGCCTTGCCGTGCCACTCGGGGTCGTTCTCCATGAACGAGACGCCCTTGCCCTTCACGGTGTGGGCCACGATGAAGGTGGGGACGCCCTTGTTGGCTTCGGCCTGATCGAGGGCCTTGTCCACCTGGGCGATGTCGTGCCCGTTGACCTCGAGCACCGCCCAGGCGAAGGCCTTGAGCTTCTCGGTGATCGGCTCCAGGTCGAGGATCTTCTTCACGAAGCCGTCGAGCTGGATCCCGTTGTAGTCGAGGATCACGCACAGGTTGTCCAGGTGGTGGTCCGGCCCGCCGAGCTTCGGGGCCGACATCAGGCTCTCCCACACCTGGCCCTCCTGGGTCTCGCCGTCGCCCAGCACGCAGTACACGCGGGCGGCCTTCCCGGCGAGCTTGAGCCCGAGCGCCATCCCCACCGCGACCGAGATGCCCTGGCCGAGAGAGCCGGTGGCGGCCTCGATGCCGGGCAGCGCGACCCGGTCCGGATGGCCCTGCAACCGACTACCCAGCTTCCGGAGAGTGATCACCCGGTCCATCGGGAAGAAGCCCCGCTTGGCCATGCAGTAGTACTGCGCGGGCACGCAGTGCCCCTTCGAGAGGATGAACCGATCGCGGTCCTCCCACTGGGGGCGGGCCGGATCGAGGCGCAGGCGATTGAAGTAGAGGTCGGCCAGGATATCGATCACGGAGAGCGAGCCGCCGGGATGGCCGGAGCCGGCGTGGGTGATCATGCGGAGGATCTCCACCCGTCCCTCGCGCGCGATGGTCTCGAGCTTCGCCACGTCCGGATTCGCCATCAGTCCAGTCCCTCCATGAAGCCTGCGATCGCATCCACGTGCACGCCGCTCACCGCGATCGCGGGTGCGTACACGATCTCGTCCGCTCCCCACACCAGCGTTCCGCGCGCGTCCTTGGTGGTTCCGAGCACCGCGCCGAGCAGGCGCGTCACGTTGTCGTTGATGCGCAGCGTGTTCGCCTTGAGCGGTGCGGCGAGGCGGCCGTCGCGGATGATAAAAGAGTCGCCCACCACCGTACAAGTGAAGTCGCCGGCCCGCAACCCGTTGATCGGGTACGTGTACCAGATGCGGCCCACGTAGAGCCCGTCGCGCACGCGCGCGAGCAGATCGGGGAGCGCGACCGGATCGCGGCCCTCCAGCACCACGTTGGTGGCCGAGGTCCCGGGCGTGGTCTCGAACGAGCGCCCGCCGCCGTCGTAGCGGAAGCCGTTGCGCGGGACCAGCGCGGCGCGCGCCGCGGCCGGATCGACGCCGAGCTTGCGCCGCGCGTCGGGATCGTGGCGCAGCCGCTCCGTGTCGTACCAGTGGCTCAGCAGGCCCACCAGGACGCCGTCCTTGATGAGGTCGGTGCGGCCGGTGGGCAGGCCCTCGCAGGTGATCCCGCGCGAGCCCGCGAGCCCCGGCATCGCCCCGTGGTCGTAGAGGCTCAGACCGGCCGCGGCCACCGGCTGGCCCAGCCGGCCGAGGAACGGGGTGCTCGCGGAGAAGAACGAGCCGGCCTGGCAGGAGGGCACGATCAGGTTGTTGCAGAGATCGGCCACCGGCTGCGCGCCGAAGACCACGGTGTAGTCGCCCGACGGCACCCGCATTCCGTCGATGGCGGCCACCGCGTTGGCCGCGGCCTCGCTCCCCGCCTCGTCGGTGAAGTCTTCGAGCCGGGTGCAGACCGAGAAGCCGGAGCCCTTGGCGTCGCGCGCCTCCACCATCGCGGTGGTGGAGGCGGTCATGAAGGTGGCCTCGTCGGCCTGCGGGTCGGGCATCGCGGTGGAGGCGATCGCGATGCGCTCCTGCCGGATCGACACGTCGCCGCCCAGGATGAGGCCCAGGCGCTTGAGCCCGGCCTCGTCCGAAACGAGGTCGGCGAGGCGTGACGACGCCATGAACGCCCGCAGGCCCCCCGAGATCACGGTCCAGCCCGACTCCACCAGCTCCGCGTCCGAGATCTCCATGAGGCGCGCGTCGTGGTAGCCGGCGAGGGCGCGGGCCTCCCCGGTCGGCCGCGGCAGCGAGCGGAACGCGGGATCGTGCACCGCGGCCTGACGGGCCTTGGCCAGCGCGCGGCGGGCCCCGCCGGGCGTGAGGTCGCTCGGCTCCGAGCCGAAGCCCACCACCGGCCGGCCGTCGGGCCCGTCGAAGACCGCGTGGACGCCGAGGCCGGTCATCTCGGTGGACTTGGGCTCCTCCACCCCGTTGCACGCGATGTGCGAGGTGTAGCTGAGGCGGGTCAGGAGCGCGCGGTTCAGCGCCGCGAAGACCTCGACCTCGCGCACGCCCGGCTCGGCGGAGAGGCGGGCCAGGGCCTCCGCGACGGTACGCCGGAGGTCCACCGCGCTCAGCTCCCGCCGGTGAGGATCGCGCGGCTGCGCAGGGTGGGCCCGCCGTTGCCGAGCTTGCGGGTCTGCATCGGCTGGCCCTTGCCACAGTTGGGGATCGGGTAGAGCCGGAAGTCGCGCCCGACGCCGTCGACGTGCATCAGGTAGTCGCGGCTGTCGGCCATGATGCCGCCGTCGCGGAAGAGGCGGCCGATCTCGCCGCGACGGATCTCGTAGACTTTGCGTGCAGAGATACGGAAGTTCTCGCGGCTCTCCGCGATGGAGGGGGTGCGGTGGCCGACCAGGTAGTAGCCGTGCTCGATCTCCCGGATCAGCGCGTCCGGGTCCTGGTCGCCGCCCGCGAACACCGTGCTCGACATGCGCACCAGCGGGACCAGCTGCGCGTCGGTGGCCTTCCAGTGACCGTTGGGGTCGCCCCCGAAGATCGCAGCGGTCTGCCGGCTGTTCATGAACCCGGTGAAGATCCCGCGGTCGATGTGGGTCACGCGCCGGGCCGGGGTGCCCTCGTGGTCGTAGGCGTAGTGGCCGTAGCCGGGCAGGGAGGGATCCGAGAACGCGCTCACCAGCGGCGAGGCGATCCGCCGCCCCACCTGCGTGTCGTCGAGGCCGCGCAGGAGCCACGAGCGGCCCGCGTAGGCGGTCTCCATCTTGAGCCCCCGGTCGAGCTCCACCGGGTGCCCGATGATCTCGTGGGAGAGCAGCGTGTTGTAGTGCGGATCGGTGACCACCGGGACCTCGCCCGCGGGCGCCTCCAGCGCGGGCGCGCGGCAGAGCTCGGCCGCGTCGCGCGCGATGGCGAGCGCGAAGGCGGGGAAGGGCGGAAACTCGATCAGGGGCTCCGCCACCCCGCGCGCCAGGATCTCCCAGCCGCGCTGGTGACCGAGCACGTCGTAGATCTCCTGGCTGTTGTCGGACCCGGTGGCGACCACGTAGGCCATGCCCTGGGTCAGGGCGAACGACTGGTCGATCAGCGCGCCCTCGGAGGAGGCGAAGAGCTCGCGGCTCAGCTGGGTCAGGGTGGAGACGTAGTCGTACGAGATGGCGGCGTCCGCGGCGCCCACCTGCCGGGAGACGTCGGTGGTGTAGCGGATCATCTCGTCGAGCGGCACCCCGCGCGGGTCGACCTCGAAGACCGCGGGCACCACCTCCTGCCGCACCGGGATCGGGTGCAGGCGGGTGTCCGTGAGCGCGTCGCCGAGGGCGCCGAACTTGCCCTTCACCTCCGCCTTGAGAGCCGCGTTGGCCATCGCGCGGCGGTAGGCGGCCAGGAGACCGTCCCGGAGGATCCGCGGCAGATCCGGCAGGTCCGCCGCGCCCAGGCCGCGCCCGAAGTAGCCCGGCGCGCTCATGCGGGAGCCGGCCAGCACGCGGATGCCGAAGGCGAGCGCGTAGTCGTCGCCCGAGGTCCGGGCCTCGCCCCGCTCGGCGCCCGCAAACTTCCCCTCGCTGACCTCGAGGCGCACGTCGGCGTAGCGGAGGTCGGCGAGGGCGCGCGCCTGGGTGGTGACCAGCTCACGCACCACCGGCGTGATCCCTTCGATCAGGCCGACCTCGATGCCGTGCGGCATGGGGCTCAGCCGGCCGCGAAGGGCTCGACCGAGACGGTGTCGCCCTCGGCCACGTCTCCGCGCTCCTCCTCGATGACCACGAAGCAGTTGGCGAGGGTCATCGAGGTGAGGATGCCCGAGCCCTGCGGGCCGGTCGTGCGCACCTCCCAGCGCTCGCCCGAGTAGGAGAGGATGCCGCGCTTGAACTCGCGCCGGCCCGTCTTCTTGCTCATCGGCTCCATCGCCACCGCGTGGAAGCGCGGCGGGAAGAGCTCGCGGCGGCCCGCCAGCTTCCAGAGGGCGGGCCGCACGAAGAGGTGGAAGGTGAGCATCGAGGCCACCGGGTTGCCGGGCAGGCCGAAGAAGAGGGTCGGGCCGATCCGGCCCACCGCGAGCGGGCGCCCCGGCTGCATCGCCACCTGCCAGAAGTCGATGCCGCCCGCGTCCTGCAGGACCGCCTTGACCAGGTCGTGGTCGCCCACCGAGACCCCGCCCGAGGTGAGCACCACGTCCGCGGTGGCCGCGGCGGCCCGCAGGCGCGCGTGCAGCACGTCGTAGAGGTCGGGCACGATGCCGTGATCGGTGGCCTCGCCGCCCGCGGCCTCCACCAGTCCCTGCAGCGAGAACCGGTTCGAGTCGAAGATCTGACCCGGCTTGCGCGCGTGTCCCGGCTCGGCCACCTCGTCGCCGGTCGACAGGATCGCCACCCGAGGCCGCTGCCGCACCAGGAGCAGCGGAAGCCCGAGCGAGGCCGCGACTCCCAGCTCCTGCGGGCGCAGCACGCCGCCGGCGGGCAGCACCACGTGGCCCGCGCGCACGTCCTCGCCGCGCTGGCGCACGTTGACGCCGGCGAGACCGGCCGGGATGCGCACGCGGTCCCCGGTGCGCTCCACCACCTCCTGCGGGTACACGGTGTCCGCGCCAGCCGGCATCGGCGCCCCGGTCATGATGCGCAGGGCCTGGCCCGCGCCGAGCGTGCCGTCGAACACCGAGCCCGCGGCCAGCTCGGCCACCACCGTCAGCTCGCGCGTGCCCGCGGACGGGATGTCCGCCCCGCGCACCGCGTAGCCATCGACCGCGGAGTTCGCGGTGGGCGGCACGTCGAGGGTGGCCCGCACGTCCTCGGCCAGGACGCGGCCGAGCGCGGCCACCACCGGGATCACCTCGGGAGGCGCGACGCGCTCGACCCGAGCCAGGATGTGCGCCTGCGCGTCGGCGACCGAAATCATGGGCGCATTATACCGCGCGGCCGCGAGGGCCACGCCGGGCGGCGTGCTAGCATACGCGCGGTACGCGCGTCGCGAACCCCACTCCGGAAAGGACCCCGCCGTGGCCGCCATCCGCTGCCCGATGTGCCGCGTCGAGCACACCCGACTCGGCTCCGTCCGCCCCCTGCGCGCGCTGCGCGCCGGGCCGGCGCGCGTCGCTCGTGCGCTCCGTCGCGTGCCGCGCCGCCTGCTCTCGCGCCGGCCCGGGCGCGGGGAGTGGGCGGTCACCGAGGTGATGTGTCACCTCGCCGACGCGGAGATCGCGCTCGCCTTCCGGATCCGCAAGATCGCGACGGAGGCGACCGCGCCGATGGTGGCGTGGGACCAGGACCGCTGGGCCGAGGGCGGCCGCTACCGGCGCGCGCGCTCCGGGGAGGCCCTCGCGACCTACACCGCGCTCCGCCGCGCGAACCTCGCGTACCTGACGCGGGTGGGCGCGGCGGCCCGACGGCGCCACGGGCGCCATCCCGAGTACGGCCGTCTCACCATCGATCAGCTCCTGGCCCACTGGGCCGAGCACGATCTGCTCCACCTGGAGCAGATGCAGGCCGCGCACCGGCGTCTCGCCGGACGGGCGTGACGCTGCCGCTGCCGCTGCGCAACCGGCTCGCGGATCTCGTCCTCGACGCGCTCCACGATGCGGACGCGCGCCGGGCGCTGGAGGCGGTGGCCGCGGTGTGCGCGGACTCGCGCGCGCTGGAACGGACGGGGCCGCCGCGCGAGTTTCCCGCCGACCTCTTCGAGCGCCGCGACGACGGATGGCGTCTGCGATCCGGCTACCGCGAGCACGCCGTGCCCTTCGCGGAGCGTGCGGGTCGGGCCGTACGCGCGCTCGCGACCCGCGCGCTCGATCCCCCCGACCCGTCGCTCGACACCGCGCTCGCCCAGGCGGGCGCTCTGTTCACGGCCGGCCTCTACTTCGAGGTGCACGAGATCCTCGAGCCCCACTGGATGCGCGCGGAGGGCGAGGCGCGCGAGACGCTGCAGGGGCTGATCCAGGCCGCGGTGGGCTATCAGCACCTCGCCAACGGCAACCTCGCGGGCGCCCGCGCGCTCCTGCACGACGGTGCCGCGAAGCTCCTCGGTCGGAAGCGACCCGGGGCCGACCTCGATGCGTTTGCGCGCGGTGTGGCCGATCACGCGCGCGCGCTCACCCTGCCCGATGCTCGCGCCGCCGGCTTCGACTGGTCATGCGTCCCCCGGTTCCCCGCGCGCGTGTAGCCTCTAGGTCCTACGTACAAGAACGTAGTCAATAATTGATCTGGTCAGAAGGTGACCGGGCTTCACGGGGGCGCTCTGGCACATATCCTTGCGCTGAATGATGGTCCGATTTCCAGGGATCCCGCGGTCGCACGCCGTGGAATTGGCCCACTGTCGTGTATCTGTGGCCGCTGCCGACCACTACCGCTGCCCGGTCGAGGAGTTATAAACCTCGTGAAATAAAGAACATTCACCAGAAGATTCTCTTGACAGCCCGTATAACCGCCATTAGGGTAGCGGGCACGCTACGGGGTTGACTACGTGGGCCCACGCAGCGGGCTGGGGTTCCCAGGAAGGCGCCGCTCCTGAGCCGGGGGAAAGGTACTCGGTCCTGATCGCGGCAGGAGGTTTCACGATGCCTGCAAAGCTCTTCGTCGGCAACCTGTCGTTCCAGGCCACAGAAGAAGACCTGCGCGAGCTATTCCAGCAGGCCGGGACCGTGGAGTCGGTCCGGATCGTCACGGATCAGTTCACCGGACGGCCCCGAGGCTTCGGATTCGTCGAGATGTCCACCCGGGAGGAGCTGACCAAGGCCATCGAGATGCTCAACGGCCGGCTCTTCCGGGACCGGAATCTCGTCGTCGACGAGGCTCGGCCCCAGCCCCAGCGCGCCGGCGCCGGTGGTGGCCCCCGTGGCGGTGGCGGCGGCGGCCCCCGCGGTGGCGGTGGAGGCGGCTGGCGCCGATAACCGTGTCTCCGAGCTTCAGCGACTGAGCGCGGCCCCGGGAGGCTCTCGCCTCCCGGGGCTTTTCTCGGTGGTACACTACTCATCACATGAGCAGTCAGCAGTGCAGACCAGGGGAGCCGGCGCCGGGCTTCATCGGGCGCTTCGGCGAGGTCGTCGACCAGCGGAGAGGGTCTGCCTTTCAGGAGCTTAGATCAGAGAACCTGCTGAACCGGCTGAGCGGGGCGGGCATGCCCTTCGGCTGGACGGTCAACCCGTTCCGGGGCTGCGAGGTCGGCTGCCGCTATTGCTACGCGCGCCCCACCCACGAGTATCTGGGCCACGCGGACCCGAGCGAGTTCGAGGAGCGGATCTACGTGAAGCGGGCCGGGGACCGCAAGCTGGATGTCAGCCTCCTGCGGGCCCGAGAGAGCGGGCAGGAGATCGCGATCGGCACCGCCACCGACCCCTACCAACCTGCCGAGGGCCGCTTCGGGATCACCCGTCACGTGCTCGAGGCCATGACGCGAGTACCGGGGCTGCGGGTGGGCATCACCACCAAGTCCACCGGGATCCTCCGCGACCGCGAGATCCTGGGGCGGCTGGCCCGCACCGCGGAGCTCTGGGTCAACGTGTCGCTGATCTCGCTGGACGCCGACCTGCTGCGCTCGGTCGAGCCGCGCGCGCCGCGGCCGGACCTCCGGCTGGGGGCGGTGCGGACCCTGGCCGGCGACGGCATCCGCACCCGCGTCTTCCTCATGCCGGTGCTGCCGCTGCTCACGGACGGGGAGGCCGGGCTGCGCGAGCTGCTGGCCGCGGCCCTTCACGCGGGCGCGCGCGAGGTCATCAGCCAGGCTCTCTTCCTCCGCACCGAGATGACGTGGCGCTTCTTCCTGGACTTCGTGGCCGCGGAGTTCCCGTGGGCGCTCTCCCGCTACCGCGCGCTCTACCCGAGGCCGGGCAACGCGCCGACCGCGTACCGGGAGGAGATCGACCGGCGGGTGGGCCGGCTCGCGGCCGAGGTGGGCTTCCCGGCCCGCACGCGGGAGGAGCGCGTCCGCGCGGAGGCGCCGGCGCGCCCGCGCCAGCTCGCGATCGAGTGGTGAGCCGGGAAGCGGCTCAGTCGTAGAGCGAGAGCTGCTCGGGGGGCGCGGGGGCGGGTGGCTCCTCGACCACCGGGGCCAGCCCGTCCTGGTCGATCAGGGGCCGAAACTTCTCGTGGAGCTCCTGCAGCTTGGCCACGTAGTAGGCGGTGTTCTCGTCGGGCGCGGCCTCGCTCCACTCGCCGGCGAGCTTGGCGGCCTCGTTGACCTTCACCCGCTTGCCCTCGCCGGTCACGTAGTACGAGATCTGGTCGCCCGGCTGGTAGGAGCGCGCGGAGCCGAGGGCCAGCTCGTAGGTCGCGTCCACGCTGCGGGCGCCCGCCTGCAGCTTCTCCCGGTAGGCGGCCAGCGATTCCTGCAGGGTCTCGGTCTTCATGAACTGCCGCAGGGGCACGCGGTGGGCGAGGAAGTCCGCCTCCCAGCGGGCGACCAGGGCCGGGATCTCGGCGCGACGGCCGGTGAGCAGCAGCCGGAACATCTGCTCCATCCAGAGGCGCTGGAAGAGCTCGAGACCGCGCGAGCGCAGGCCGGAGCCCTTGATGAGGAGCTTGCCCCGCCCGTCGAGGACGACGTAGTTCTTCATCTTGTAGCTCAGCATCGCGACGTAGCGACCGTCGAGCTCGAGCTGGATACCCTCGGGCAGCGCGCCGGAGAGCTCGGCCACCAGCCGCTCCTCCGCCGCCGCGCCGCCCGCCGCCTCTCCCGGGGGCGGCACGAAGTAGATGCCGTCGGTGTCGACCTCGACCACGGTGGCGCCCAGGGCTCCGAGGCGGTCGAGCAGCAGCTGCACGAGCCGCCGCCCCTCGCCGGTGACCTGGTTGGCGACGTCGAAGTCGTTCCAGTGCCCCTGGGAGAAGGCGAGGTAGCCGTAGAACGAGTTGATGAAGATCTTGAACGTCTGCTGGAGCGCGTTGAGGAAGACGCGGTCGTCGGGGGCGGTCGCCTCCCGGGCCAGCCGCTTGGCCGAGACCCGGAACTGCCGAAGGTCGTGCAGGAGCGAGCGCGAGACGCCCAGACGGTCCGAGGCCGGGAAGAGCCCCTGGGTGAGCATGAGGGAGGGATACAGCGAGGTCACGTCGACGTGCAGCACGTCGCGCGCGACCCCGCGCTGGAACATTGCCGTATAGCCGCCGGCGACTCCGCGCCCGCGGCCGGGGCCGGGGATCGCCTGCCGCCGGTGCAGGTACTCCCGCATCAGGAGGGCGTCGATCTTGGTGGCGTTGCCGCGCAGCACGGTGGTCTGGTAGTCGTACGGCAGCATCTGCGCCTGCGCGAAATAGGGCGGCGCGAGGATCGCGGAGAGGCCGAGCGTCTCCAGCACGTCGTCGCGCGCGTAGGCCATGAGGCGCGCGGGGTCCTCGTCGAAGATGCGCGGGATGTCCTCGGGGGGCAGGTAGGTGCGATCCGGCGCCGCGATCCCGAAGTGGCGGGCCACGTCCTTGAGGCCGTAGGACTCGAGGTCGCGGGCGCCCACGTCGTAGAGCTGGGCCAGGATCCAGGTGTCCACGATGTGACGGCCGGTGACCCCGTAGCGCCGGTACCCGATGGTCCGCTCCGCCACCTGCATGCGGGAGGGGAAGCCGCGCAGAATCGAGCCGTCACGGCCCCAGCCGAGCGGCACCCGGTGCCGCCGCGCGCGGGCCTCGAGATACTCCAGGTCGAAGCGGAAGATGTTGTGCCCCTCCAGCACGTCGGGGTCTCGCTCGCGGATGAGCCGGGAGCACTCCACGAGCAGGTCCCGCTCCGAGAGCTGCGCTCCGGAGAGCACGATGCTGAAGCCGGTGGAGTCCGCCATCGCGATCGCGATGATCCGGTCGGACTCGCGGCCCGCGTGGGGGAACTCGAAGCCGGCCCCGGTGGTGACCTCGATGTCGATCGCCATCCGGCGCAGGTCGCCGAAGGCCATCCCGAGGAAGGAGGTCTTGCCCGTCCGCAGCAGGAACTGGTGCGTGGGGTCGCCGAGGAAGCGGTAGGGCGCGTCGGCCGAGCCCGCGCTCTTGCCCGAGACGCGAAGGCAGTGGTCGCGGGCCCGCAGGGCCTGGGACCACGCGGAGAACTCGGCCAGCCAGCGGTAGGCGCCCTCGCCGTCGAGCGGAGTCATCTCCAGCTCGCCCTCGAGCCCCTTGAGCAGATCGGGGTCGGACAGCAGCAGGAAGGGCCGGAAGGGCTCCTCCGCGACGGTCACCCCCTCCGCGCCGCGGGCGTAGACCGTGACGTGGGTCTCCGACGGCCGGAACGCGAGCAGCTTCGGGGTGGGATCGTGTCCGAAGAGAAGGGGGTTGTCGTAGAACGGCAGCGGGATCGCGGTCAATTGAGCAGCCCGCGGAGGCGGTGCAGCTCTCGCCGGGCCGTCACGTAGCGAGGCTCGATGCTCAGCGCGCGCTCGAGCTCGCGGATCGCCTCCAGGATCTCGTGCCGCTTCACGTGCACCCGGGCGCGATTGAAGTAGGGGTAGTGGCGCGGCTCGTAGCGGGGCGCCCGCTTGGCCCGCTCGAGCCACTCGACCGCCTCGTCCTCGCGGCCCATCTCGATGAGGTAGGCCCCGATGTCGTTGTAGGGATTCCCGAACTCGGGGTCGACCTCGATGGCGATCTTGCACTGGGTGATGGCATCGTCGGGCCGTCCCTGGTGGCTGTAGACCCAGCCCAGGAAGGTGTGGGCCTCCGCGGTCGGGTGCAGCGCGATCGACCGCTGATAGTGCGCGGCGGCCTCCTCGAGGCGACCCTGCATGTGCGCTTCGTAGGCCTGCTGGAAGTGCCGCTGCGCCTCCGCACGAACCTCGTTCTCCGCGTCGCCCACGGCTCGCATTCTACCGCAGGCCATCCCCGAAGCGCGGCGCCCACGCGGTCCGTGCGGTATGCTCGGCGCGTGCGCCTCCGCTTCGCGCCTCTCCTCGTGGCCGTGCTGCTCGCCGGGTGCGCGACCGCCCGCGTCGGGCAGGCCATCCGCTTCGAGAACGTGACCCCCGGGGCGCCGCTCGCCATCGACGCGACCCTCGTGCTGCCGCCCGGGGCCGGGCCGTTCCCGGCGGTGGTGCAGCTCCACGGATGCGGCGGGGTGGAGGCGCAGTCCTTCCGCTGGGCGCGCTGGCTCGCGGACCACGGCTACGCGGCCCTGGTGGTCGACAGCTTCCGGGCGCGCCACGTGAAGGGCGACTGCCGCACCGGCCCCGACGAGCCGCCCGTCACCGCGCGCTTCGACGACGCCTTCGGGGCGCTGCGCTACCTGCAGGCCCGCCCCGACATCCGTGGCGACCGCGTGGGCGTCATCGGCTGGTCGCAGGGCGGCGTCTACGCCATCGCGGTGATCAACGGGCCGAGCCTCGAGCGGGCCCGCCGGCGGGGCGTGGCCCTGCCCACGGTCGGCTTCGCGGCCAGCGTGGGCGTCTACCCGGGCGGGTGCTTCTCGCTCGTGAAGGAGCAGGTGGTCCGTCCGCTGCTGGTGCTGATCGGCGAGGCCGACGACTGGACGCCCGCCGCCACGTGCCGCGAGATGGTGGAGGCGATGCGCGCGCGGGGCGCCGACGCCACCATCGTCACGTACCCCGGCGCCTACCACTACTTCGACGTGGAGGGACAGCCGCGCGCGATCCTGACCGAGGTGGAGAACGACAACCGCCCCGGCGGCTACGGGGCGACCGTCGCCTACCAGCCGGAGGCGGCCGCGGACGCCCACCGGCGCATCGAGCAGTTCCTGGGCCGGCACCTGCGGCGGCCCTGATCGCGCCCCGCGCGTTGCACGGCCCGCCCGGCGCGTGCTAGCGTGAGCGCGACTGCATCGAACTCATGGACGCATCGGTCGAGCTCGTCAAGCATCTCCTCTCCTCGGTGGTGCACATCCACACCGAGGTGCCGTCGTCCCATCCCTCCACCCGCATCCTGGGGGACGAGCGCATGGGGACCGGCACGGTGGTCGACCCGGCCGGGCTCATCCTCACCGTCAACTACGTGGTGATGGGCGGCGAGACCATCCACGTGACCTTCGGCAAGGGCCGCGCGGTGCGCGCGGAGCTGCTCGCGCAGGACTTCGAGCTGGGGCTGGCGCTGCTGCGGGTGAAGCGCCAGGGCCTGCCCGCGGCCCCGCTCGCGAGCTCGGACTCGATCGACCGCGGGACCCCGGTATTTGCCCTGGGCTCGACCGGCCCGCGGGAGCGGCGGGTGGCCGGCGGCCTCGTCACGCATCTGGGCGAGTTCGAGGCCTACTGGGAGTATCGCCTCGAGCGCGGCATCGTCTCGAGCGCGGCCAATCCCGGCTTCGGGGGCGGCCCGCTCTTCACGCTGAGCGGTCACATGGTGGGGGTGGTCTCGCTCAACCTCAACGAGATCGCGCGCGCGTCGCTCGCGATCCCGAGCGAGTGCTACCGGAGCAACCAGGAGGAGTACCTGCGCTACGGCCGCGTGGTGAGCCGCCCGCTGCGCGCCTGGATCGGGGTCTTCGCCCAGTCCATCGAGGAGGGCGTGGTGGTGGCCGGCCTCGTGCCCAACGGGCCGGGCGCCCGCTCCGGCATCCAGGAGGGCGACGTGATCGTGTCCCTCGACGCCCAGGAGGTGCCCACCCTGAAGGAGCTCTACCTCTCGCTGTGGCGCCACGCGCCCGGGGAGCGGATGACCCTCGAGGTGATGCGCGACAACGAGGTGCGCCGCCTGTCCGTCACCGGCGGCGACCGCGCCGACTTCTACAAGCAGACTTCCTGACCGCCAAGGGGGAGGCTTCCGATGGATCTGGGCATCAAGGGCAAGACCGCGCTGGTGGTGGCGGCGAGCAAGGGCATGGGCAAGGCCAGCGCGATGGGCCTGGCCGCGGAGGGCGCGCGGGTGGTGATGTGCGCGCGCGGAGAGGCCGCGCTCAAGGAGGCGGCCGGGGAGGTCAAGCAGAAGACCGGCGCCGAGGTCCTCGCGCTGGTCGCCGACGCGAGCCGTCCCGCCGACATCGCCAGGGTGGTCGCGGAGGCCAACCGGGCCTTCGGGGGCGTCGACATCCTGGTGGCCAACGTGGGCGGCCCGCCGCCCGGCCCCTTCGAGCAGATGACCGACGAGCAATGGAAGGCCGCCTTCGAGCAGGTGCACCTGTCCACCGTTCGCTTCATCCGTGAAGTGCTGCCGCACATGAAGCAGGCCAAGTGGGGACGGATCCTCGCCATCCAGTCGAGCTCGGTGAAGCAGCCGGTCGAGGGCCTCGTGCTCTCCAACGGCATCCGCCCCGGCATCGCGGGTCTCTTCAAGACCCTGGCCGGCGACCTGGCGTCCCACGGCATCACGGTCAACCTGGTGCTGCCGGGCCGGATCATGACCGACCGCTTCAAGGAGCACCAGACCGACCGGGCCAAGCGGAGCGGCATCACCTTCGACAAGCAGGTGGAGCTCTCCTCCGCCGACATCCCGATGGGGCGCATCGGCACCCCGGAGGAGTTCGCGGCGATGGTGGTCTTCCTCGCCTCGGTGCGCGCCTCCTACGTGACCGGCACCGCGGTGCAGGTGGACGGCGGCCTCATCCGGAGCGTCGTGTAGCCGGAGATCTCCCCGGGCCCAGCGCGGTGATCGGGGCCTTCCGGGTCGCGTTCGCGAACTTTCGCGCCCGGCGGGGGATGTTCCTCGCCTCCGGCCTGGCGTTCAACTTCATCGTCTGCCTCATCCCGCTGCTGTTCTTCGTGGTCTCGGTGGCCGGCTTCGTGCTGAGCCGGCGCGCGGTGATGGAGGCGGTGCTGAACCAGCTCTCCGCGATCGTCCCGGTCTACAAGGACGAGCTCCACCAGACCCTGGCCGCGATCATCCGCCGCCGGCGCCTCTCCGGCCTGCTCGGGACCGCGGTGCTGCTGCTCTTCGCGAGCCAGCTCTTCAACGCGATCCGCCTCGTGCTCAGCGACATCTTCGGCTTCAAGGGCGGGCCCGGCTTCCTGCGCGGGATGCTGCGCGACATGGTCATGGTGATGGCCATGGGGCTCCTGTTCCTGGCCTCCATCGTGATCAGCGACGTGTTCGGGTGGCTCAAGATCCTGGTCTTCCAGACCGTCGGGGTACCGTCGCAGTGGGTGCGCTCATGGTCGCTCGCGCTGGCCCTGGCCTTCAGCACCCTGTTCTTCTTCGTCCCGTACCGCTACTTCCCGCACCGCCGCGTGCCGGCCGGCGCGGCGCTGGCCGGCGCGCTGCTGGCCGCGGTGCTGTGGGAGACCGCCAAGCAGCTCTTCCGCCTCTACATCTTCTCCTTCGGGGTCTACGATCAGGTCTACGGGCCGCTCGGCGTGCTGGTGGCGCTGGCGATGTTCGCGTACTACTCGGGCGTGGTGTTCATCCTGGGCGCCGAGTTCGCGGCCGCGCTCATGAAGGGCGGCCAGGCCTGAGCCGTCTGTGCTAGGGTGAGGCGGTCATGGCCCCCCAGCTGCCTCCGCCGCTCGCCGGCGTGCGGGTCCTCGAGCTTGCCCACCTGATCGCGGGCCCGATCTGCGGGATGTACCTGGCCGACATGGGCGCGGACGTGATCAAGGTGGAGTCGCGCGACGCCCCCGACGCGGGCCGCTCGGTGTACCCGCGCGCGATGAAGAACGGCGAGGGCGCGCTGCACATGACGGTCAACCGCAACAAGCGCGCGATCTGCCTCGACGTGAAGCGCCCCGAGGGCCGCGCCGCGTTCCGGCGCCTGGCCGCGTGGGCCGACGTCATCATCGAGGGCTTCCGGGGCGGGGTGGCGGAGCGGCTCGGCATCGACTACGACTCGGTCAAGGCGGTGAACCCGCGGCTGATCTACTGCTCGATCTCCGCCTTCGGGCCCGACGGGCCGTGGCGCGAGAAGCCGGGGCTCGACTCGCTGGCCCAGGCCCTGGGCGGGCTCATGTCGATCACCGGCGAGCCCGACGGCGGCCCGGTGCTCTGCGGGGCGCCGGTCGCCGACACCCTGGGCGGCATGCTCGCCATCCAGGGCGTGCTCACCGCGCTGATCTCCCGCGCCGCCACCGGGCAGGGCCAGCGGGTGGACGCCTCGCTGCTCAACGGCATGCTGTTCGCCCACACCGCGCGCCTGTCCGTCTTCCACGAGACCGGGGAGCCCCTGCCGCGCTACGGGAGCGGGCACCCCGAGATCGTGCCCTACCAGGCCTTCCAGGCGCAGGACGGCTGGCTCTTCGTCGCCGCGTGGGTCGACCGGCTGTGGCTGCCGTTCTGCAAGGCGGTGGGCCAGGACGCGCTGGCCACCGATCCTCGCTTCGCGACGCGCGCCGATCGGCTCGCCCACCGCGGTGAGCTCGAAGCGATCCTGACCCCCATCTTCCGGAGCCGCCCGGTGGCGGCGTGGATGGAGACGCTGGAGGCGGCCGACGTGCTGTGCGCGCCGATCAACGACTACCCGCAGCTCGTGCGCCACCCGCAGGTGGTGGCCACCGGGTTCATCGCCGAGCAGACGCATCCGCGCGCGGGCCGATTCAAGACGGTGGCCACCCCGGTCAAGCTCGAGAAGACGCCGGGCACCATCCGCACCGCCGCGCCGCTCCTGGGCGAGCACGGCCGCGACGTGCTCGCCGAGGCCGGCTTCACCCCGGCCGAGATCGAGTCGCTCGCCGCGCGTGACATCATCTAGACAACTTCAGGGGGTTCCCATGATGCTCAAGGGCAAGGTCGCGGTGGTCACCGGCGCGGCGCGCGGCATCGGGCGCGAGATCGCGCTGCTCCTGGCGAAGCACGGGGCCAAGGTGGTGGTGAACGACTACGGCGGCGGCTCCGACGGGGCGGGCGACGCGCGCGGGCCCGCCGACGACGTGGTCCAGGAGATCAAGGGGCAGGGCGGCCAGGCCGCGCCGAGCTACGACTCGGTGGCCACCATGGCGGGCGGCCAGCACATCGTGCAGGCCGCCCTCGATCACTTCGGCGGCGTCGACATCGTGGTGAACAACGCGGGCATCCTCCGCGACCGCATGATCTTCAACATGACCGAGGAAGAGTGGGACGGGGTCGTCGACACCCATCTGAAGGGCACCTTCGTGGTGACCCGCGCCGCGGTGCCCCACATGCGGGAGCGGAAGTGGGGGCGGATCATCAACATGACCTCCACCTCCGGCCTGGTCGGCAACATCGGTCAGGCCAACTACGCGGCGGCCAAGCTGGGCATCGTGGGCTTCACCAAGGTGGTGGCGCTCGACATGGCGCGCTACAACGTGACCGCCAACTGCATCTCGCCCTTCGCGTGGACCCGCATGATCGGCACCATCCCCACCGAGACCGAGGCCCAGAAGGCCCGGGTGGAGAAGATCAAGAAGATGGGCCCCGAGCACATCGCGCCGGTGGCGGTCTTCCTCGCCAGCGACGAGGCCAAGGAGATCTCGGGCCAGGTCTTCGGGGTGCGCGGCAAGGAGGTCATGCTGTTCTGCCACATGCGGCCGGTGCGCAGCATCCACCACGACGCGGGGTGGACACCGGAGCGCCTGGCCGCGATGTTCCCGGGCACTCTCCGCCACCACCTGGCGCCGCTCGACACCTCGGGGCAGTTCTTCAACTACGACCCGATGGTCTGAGCCGCCCCCGGGACCGAGACGATTCCCCGCGCGGCGCTCCGGCTCGCTCTCGCTCTGGTCGGGGCGGCGCTCGTGGCCACCCTGGCCGCGGCCGCCGAGCCCGGTCTCCTGGTCACGGTCGGCGAGGTGACCGACACCAGCGCGGTGGTGTGGGTGCGCGGGGTCTCGTGGGGCGAGGTCGCGGTACGGTACGCGCCGCTGACGCGGCCGGCCGGCGCCGGCCCCACCGCCGGCGCGCGCGCCGAGATCCGGGTGGGCCCGAGCCATCACCTCACCGGCAAGGCCCTGCTCCAGGGGCTCGAGCCGGCCACGCGCTATCGCTACACGATCGCCCAGGGGAGCGCGGCGGTGGCGGGCGAGTTCGTGACCGCGCCCGCGGCCACCCTGGCGGTGCCGGTGCGCTTCGCGTGGAGCGGCGACCTGGGCAGCCGCGGCCACTGCCGCCGCGCGGGCGACGCGTACCCGATCTTCCGCGCCCTGGCCCAGGTGCCGGCCGACTTCTTCCTGTTCGTGGGCGACACCATCTACGCCGATCATGAATGCGGCGAGGCCGCCCGCGTGCCCGGCTACGACTTCGTGGCTCGCCGCCTCGCCGACTTCTGGGCCAAGCACCGCCACAACCGCAACGATCCGGCGGGGCAGGCCTACTTCCGCGCCACCTCGGTGTACGCGATCTGGGACGACCACGAGGTCCGCAACGACTTCTCCGGCCCCACCGAGCCCCTCACCGAGGTCGGCCGCCGCGCGTTCATCGACTACTTCCCGATCCGCCCGCCCGCGGAGGAGCCGGGCCGGCTCTACCGCAAGTTCCGCTGGGGGGCGCTGCTGGAGGTGTTCATCCTGGACACCCGCCAGTACCGCAGCGCCGACGCCACGCCCGACGGGCCGGGCAAGACCATGCTCGGCGCGGCCCAGCGCCGCTGGCTGATCGACTCGGTCTCCTCCTCGACCGCGGTCTGGAAGGTGGTGGTGACGAGCGTGCCGCTGTCGGTGCCGACCGGCGGGCGCACCCACGACTCCTGGAGCAACGCCAACGCCCAGGGCGTGCCCGACGAGCGCGGCACCGGCTTCGCGGTCGAGCGCGACACGATCCTCCGCACGCTGCGACAGCGCGGGGTCCGGAACCTGGTCTTCCTCGCCGCCGACGTCCACTTCGCCCAGCTCATCCGCCATCGCCCGATCTTCGACGGGCCGACGTCCGAGTGGTCGTTCCACGAGTTCATCGCCGGACCGCTCGCCGCGAGCACGGGCCAGCCCCGCCCGCTCGACCAGGGCCTCAGCCCGCGCTCGCTGTGGAGCCTGGGAGGCACCAACACCTTCGGGGACATCGCGATCGACACCGGCGGGCTCACGGTGCGCATCGTGGACGGGGAAGGCCAGGAGCGCTTCGTCCACACCATCGGCGCGGAGTGAGGCCGGCCCACCGCGCCCCGCGCCTCAGGCGCGCCGGTTGACCAGGTAGATCCCGAGCGCGATCAGGAAGGCGGACACTCCGAGGCGGCCGGTGAGCGGATCGCCCAGCACCAGCCACCCCGCGACCACTCCGAAGATCGGGGTCCAGAACGAGAACGACGCGAGCCCCGAGGCAGGGTAGCGCTGCAGCAGCCAGAACCAGATCAGGTACGAGGCGAAGGCCACGACCACGATCTGGTAGCCCAGCGCGGCCAGCACCGTCGGGGTGGGGCGCGTGACGCCCGGCTCGCCGATCGCGACCGATAGCCCGAGCAGCACCGCGGTCGAGACGGTCAGCTGGTAGAAGAGCGTGCGCTGCGGGGTCAGCGGCAGGGCGCTCCCCATCTTGATCGCCACCGTGGTGGCGCCCCACATGAACCCGCCCAGGAGCTCGATGCCGTCGCCCACCAGCGCGCCGCGCGAGGGCAGGGCGAGCCCGTCCGCGAAGGCCAGGCAGAGCCCGACGAACGCGACGGTCAGCCCGCCCACCCGCGTCGCGGTGAGGCGCTCGCCCGGGATCAGCCAGTGCGCGCCGAGGGCCACGAAGAACGGCGCCGAGTAGAGGAAGATCACGCTGCGTGAGGCGGTGGTGAAGGCGAGGCCGGTGTAGATGCACACGAACTCCACCGCGAACAGCAGGCCGGTGAAGAGCCCGTGACGGCCGGTGCCGTCGCGCACGAAGAGCGCCTCGCCGCGCAGCCGGCACCAGAGCCAGAGCAGCAGCGCGGCGCCGAGCGACCGGAGCCCCGCGCCGAAGAGCGGGGAGACGCCCGCGAGGCTCGCCTTGACCGCGACCTGGTTGAAGCCCCACGCGACGCAGCAGACGATCAGGATCGCGGCCGGCCAGCCCCCCAGCCGCTCCGCCGGGCGGCTCACGCGGCCATCCGCCGGGCAGCGGCGAGGCCGAGCATGGCGACCGCGAGCAGGCTCACCGCGACGCCGGCCCATTCCGCCGGGCCCGGGCGCTGCTCGAGCTCCACTTCCGTCGCGCCCGGCGGCGGCGCCACCTCCACCAGGCCCAGATCGTCGCGACGGAGCGGCACCGCGCGCTCGCCGGCCCGGGCCACCCAGAGCGGCGAGTACGCGATCGGCAGCGACACCCGGTCGCCGGAGCCGGGCGGCAGCGGCACGCGCCAGCGCTGGAAGCCGGCCGGGATCGGCTCCGCGCGCGGGACGGCGAAGACGAAGACCCCGAGGCCGCCGACGCGCGCCACCCGGCGCAGCTCCGGGTTGCCGACGAGGAACCGGGCCACGCCTGCATCCTCGTCGGGCATCACCACCGCGGAGACCGCGAGCCGGGCCGCGAGCCCATCGAAGGTGGCGGGATCCAGGTCGGCCAGCGGACGGCCGAAGAGGGAGTGGCCGTCGCGCTGCTCCGCGAGCAGGGTGAGCGGCCGGTTCGCGGCCGAGCCGGTGTAGACGAGGCCCGCCACCGGCGAGGGATGGGTGAAGGTACCGCCCACGATCGCGCGCCCGGCGCGCAGCGGGGCGAGCGCTCCGATATGCGTGTGCGGGCGCCACCACTCCGGCCGCCAGTCGAGCGCCACCGCGGAGCGCACGAAGAGCACCCGCCCGGGCGGCGCGGGCTCGAGCGCGCGCCAGAGCGCGTCCAGCCGAAGGCCGCGCGTGATCTCCGGCTCCTTCGGCCACTGGGCGACCCACGGCCAGAGCGAGAGGCCGGGCTCGTACGGCCCCCACGCCAGCGGCACGCAGGCGGCCAGCGCGGCCGCCACCACCAGCGGGCGCCGCGCGAAGCGGCTCGCGAGCGTGGTCAGACCCAGCGCGCCGGCGACCACGAGCCACCAGTGCAGTCCATCCAGCACGCGGTCCGCGGGCAGCCACGCGACACCGAGCGGCTCCGCGACCAGCGCGTCGAGCGCGACCAGCGCCACCAGCGCGGGCCCGAGGCCGAGGAGCCACCGGCCCGGCCCCGCGGGCCCGCGCCAGGCGACCACGCCGAGCGCGGCCAGCACGAGGAGGATGGGCTGCGAGAGAACGCGGCGGGCGAGCACCGACAGCGAGCGATCCTGCCAGGCGAGGGGCAGCGCCGTATCGAGGTGCGCCAGCAGCGGCAGCAGCCAGACCGCGGCCAGCGCCAGGCCCAGCGCGGCGAGGCCGAGGCCCTGGCGCAGGCGGCGCCCACGCGGCGCGCCGGCCACCGCGGCGAGCGCGATCATCGCGGCCGCGGTGAGCGTGTGGGCGGGATGGAAGAGCGTGACCGCGGCCACGAGCGTCGCGACGGCGAGCGGCGGGCGCGCGCCGCCGGCGGCCCAGCGCGCGAGGACGAGGGCCAGCACGAAGAGCATGCCCCAGCCGAGGCGCGCGCCGATCAGTCCCCAGCGCAGGCCTTCCTCGACGCCGCTCCGGCATCCCGCGGACAGGGTGAGCGCCACCAGCGCGCCGGGCAGGGCGAGCCACGGCTCCCCGACCAGCCGCCGGAGCAGGGCGTAGGCCGCGGCGCCGGGGAGCAGCCACGTCAGCCAGAGCAGCGCCTGGTAGACCGAGACCGCCGAGAGCGAGCCGCCCGTGATCCAGTACAGCAGCGCGCCGAGCCACGCGAAGCCGGGCGGGTAGAACTGCAGCTCCGCGTAGCCCGCCCACCAGCCCGGATCGAAGCGCCAGGGGGCGAGCCCGAGGGTGATGGCGTGGCTCAGGCGATAGAACTGACCCGGATGGTCATCGAAGACGAGGAGCCCGCCGCCGAGCGCCCGCCAGCCGAAGGCGAGGGCGTAGGCAGCCAGCAGCGCGAACGGCAGCCATGCGCGGGCCACGGGTGGCGATGATACGGCATCGCGTTGACAATGCGCGTCGGCGAGTGTTAAGTAGACGAAATCGTTGTGGCTGGATCGGTGGTCCGGACGAGGCCAATCCGGACCGGGCAGCTCATTCCGGGGCTCAAATCCCCTACCGATGGAGAGGCCATGGAGCGAGTGAAGGGATTGAAGTGCCGGGAGTGCGGCCGCGGATATCCCGCGTCTCCCATCCACGTCTGCGAGTTCTGCTTCGGTCCCCTCGAGGTCGACTACGACGTCGAGTCGATCCGCGCGCGGGTGAGCCGGGCACGCATCGAGTCCGGCCCCCCGTCGATCTGGCGCTACGCGGATCTCCTGCCCGTCGAGCTGCGCGACGGCGCTCCGCCCCTCGGCGCCCACGTGGGCTTCACCCCGCTGGTGCGCGCGCACAATCTCGCGCGCGAGTGGGGCGTGCGCGAGCTGTACGTGAAGAACGACGCGGTCTGCCACCCCAGTTGCTCGTTCAAGGATCGCGTGGTGTCGGTCGCGGTGGCGAAGGCGCGTGAGTTCGGCTTCGACACGGTGGCGTGCGCGTCGACCGGCAACCTCGCCAACTCGGTCGCGGCCCACGCCGCGGAGGCCGGGCTCGCGTCCTGCGTGTTCATCCCGTCCGACCTCGAGGCGGGCAAGGTGATCGGCACCCTGGTCTACGCCCCGCGGCTGGTCGAGGTGGAGGGCACGTACGACGAGGTCAACCGGCTCTGCGCCGAGATCGGGGACAAGTATCACTGGGCCTTCGTGAACATCAACCTGCGCCCCTACTACGCGGAGGGCTCGAAGACGGTCGGCTACGAGATCGCGGAGCAGCTCGGCTGGCGGGCGCCCGCCCACGTGGTGGTGCCGTGCGCGGGCGGCTCGCTCCTCACCAAGGTCGCGAAGGCGTTCCAGGAGCTGACCGATCTGGGGCTGATCCCCGAGCGCCGAACCCGGATGTACGCGGCGCAGGCCGCCGGCTGCGGGCCCATCGTGACCATGATCCAGAAGGACACCGACGTGCTGGAGCCGGTGCGGCCGGACACCATCGCCAAGTCGCTCGCCATCGGCAACCCGGCCGACGGCTACTACGCCTACCGGGCGGTCAAGGACTCCGACGGCCACGGCGAGCACGCCACCGACGAGGAGATCGTCGACGGCATGCGGCTGCTCGCCCGCACCGAGGGCATCTTCGGCGAGACCGCGGCGGGCGTCACGGTGGCGGCGACCCGCAAGCTGATCGAGGCGGGACGCATCCCCCGCGACGAGCCCATCGTGATGTGCGTCACCGGCAACGGGCTCAAGACGCCCGACGTGCTGCGGGATCGTCTCGGCAGCGACGTCACCATCCGGCCCTCGCTCCAGGCCTTCGACCGGGCGCTGGCCGACCTCACCTCCAGGACCGTGGCCTGACCGGCCCCATCGAGGAGATCTCCATGGCGGTTCTCGTTCGCATCCCCACTCCGCTGCGCTCGCTCACCAAGGGGGCGGCCGAGGTCCACGCCGACGCCTCCACCGTCACCGACCTGATCGAGGTGCTGGAGAGCCAGTTCCCCGGGCTCAAGGATCGGCTGCTCGAGGACGGCGGTCAGCTGCGCCGCTTCATCAACATCTACATCAACCAGGAAGACATCCGGTTCCTCCAGGGCGCGACCACCTCGCTCAAGCAGGGCGACGAGGTGTCGATCGTTCCCGCCATCGCGGGCGGCCGCTAGCCCGCTCGCGGCGCCGCTCGTCCTCCGATGATCTCCAAGCGGGTCCAGGGCTTCACTGAGTCGGTGATCCGGGAGATGACCCGGGTCAACAACCAGTACGACGGCATCAACCTGGCCCAGGGCATGCCGAACTTCCCGCCGCCCCGCGAGCTGGTGGAGGCGGCTCATCGGGCCATCGACGGCGACTTCCACCAGTACGCGATCACCTGGGGCACCCCGCGGCTGCGGCAGGCCATCGCCGAGAAGTACCGGCGTTTCTACGGCATGGACGTGGAGGCGGACCGCAACGTCACCGTCTGCTGCGGCTCCACCGAGACCATGCTGGCCACCCTGCTCGCGGTGCTCAATCCGGGCGACGAGGTCATCATCTTCGAGCCCTTCTACGAGAACTACGGCCCCGGCTGCATCATCGCGGGCGCGGAACCGGTGTTCGTGCCGCTCGAGCCGCCCGACTTCACCTTCGACCCGGACCGCCTCGCGCGGGCGGTGACCCCGCGCACGCGCGCCGTCGTGTTCAACAGCCCGAACAACCCCTCCGGCAAGGTCTTCTCCCGGGCCGAGCTGCAGGTGATCGCCGATCTCTGCCTCGAGCGCGACCTGCTCGCCATCACCGACGAGATCTACGAGCACATCGTCTACGACGGGCTCGGCCACACCCCGATCGCCACGCTGCCCGGCATGGCCGACCGGACGATCACCATCTCCGGCATCTCGAAGTCCTACTCGGTGACCGGCTGGCGGGTGGGCTACGCGGTGGCGAGCCCCGAGCTCTCGCTCGGCATCCGCCGGGCCCACGACTTCATCACGGTGGGCGCCCCGCATCCGCTGCAGGAGGCCGCGGTCACCGCGCTCGCGCTGCCCGAGTCGTACTACGCGCACCTGCGGGAGAGCTACCAGGCCCGCCGCGATCTCCTGCTGGGCAAGGTGGAGGAGGCCGGCTTCGTGGCCTTCAAGCCGCGCGGGGCGTACTACATCCTGACCGAGGCCGAGCACTTCCTGAAGCGCTTCGGCTGCCGCGACGACCACGAATTCGCGCTCCACCTGGTGCGCGAGGTCGGGGTGGCCACCGTGCCCGGCTCGTCCTTCTACGCCCACGGCGAGCTCGGACGGACCAAGATCCGCTTCTGCTTCCCGAAGACCGACGACATGCTGATCGAGGCGGGCCGGCGGCTCCAGAAGCTGGCGCGCTGATCGCCGCCCCGTTGGTCCGCCGGCCGTGACCCTACGCGAGGCCGCGCGCTCGGTGTTCGACGCGGCCCTCGCGGCCGGCGACGTCTCGCCCCTGGTCCGCCGCGCCCTGGCCGACGTGCGGCTCGGCGGATCGGGACGCGTACGGGTGGTGGGGGCGGGCAAGGCCTCGGGGGCCATGGCCGCCGCCGCCGAGGCCGTCCTCGGCGACGCGATCGCGGACGGGTTCGTGGTGGTGAAGGACGGGTACGGGGCCGCCACCCGCCGCGTCCGGATGGTCGAGGCGGGTCACCCGGTCCCGGACGCGCGGGGCGAGGCCGCCGCGCGCGAGCTCCGCGCGGTCGCGGAGGGCGCGGGCCCCGACGACCTCCTGCTGGTGCTGGTCTCGGGGGGCGGCTCGGCCCTGACCCCGGCGCCGGTGCCCCCGATCACCCTCGCCGACAAGCAGGCGATGACGCGGCTGCTGCTCGCCGCGGGCGCCAACATCAACCAGCTCAACGCGATCCGCAAGCACTGCTCGCTGCTCAAGGGGGGCCAGCTCGCGCGCGCCGCGGCGCCCGCGCGTGTCCACGCGCTGCTCCTCTCCGACGTGATCGGGGATCCGCTCGACGTCATCGCCTCGGGCCCGACCGCGCCCGACGCGTCCACCTTCGGCGAGGCGCTCGCCATCCTCGGGCGCTTCGATCTGCTCGAGCGCGCGCCGGCCTCCATCGTGGAGCGGCTCCGGCGCGGCGAGCGCGGGGAGCTGCCGGAGACGCCCAAGCCCGACGATCCTATCTTCCGGCGGGTCACCAACACCGTGATCGGCAACAACGCCCTGGTGGTGGACGCCGCGGCGGCGCGGGCCGGGGCCCTCGGCTACGCGCCGCACGTGCTGACCCGCTCGCTGGAGGGGGAGGCCCGCGAGGTCGCGGGCCGGCTGGTGACGCTCGCCCGCGAGATCCGGGCCGGGCGGGGGCCGGTCGGCGCGCCCGCGTGCGTGATCGCGGGCGGGGAGACCACGGTCACGGTCCGCGGCCACGGGCGCGGGGGGCGATGCCAGGAGTTCGGCCTGGCCGCCGCCCTGGCCCTGGACGGCGTCGACGGGATCGCGGCCCTGGCCGCGGGCACCGACGGCACCGACGGGCCGACCGATGCGGCGGGAGCCCTGGTCGACGGCGGGAGCATCGGCCGGGCCCGGGCCCAGGGGATCGAGCCGCGGGCCCGGCTCGAGGACAACGACTCCAACCCGGCGCTGGCCGCGAGCGGCGACCTCGTGGTCACCGGGCCGACGAACACCAACCTGCTCGACCTCTACCTGCTGCTGATCGAGGCGCCCGCGAAGTAGGCGGTCTACTGCCCGCGGTACTCGCCGATGATGTCGAGGATCTGCCGCCGCGTCTCCCGCCGCACCGTCTCGTCCGAGAGATCGCGGCCCGCGGCCTGATCCTCGAGGTCGAACATCCGGACGAACCGCGGCGGCTGCCCCGCGGGGACGCGCTCCACGAACGGGCCGGAGCCGTCCAGCACCCCGTCCCACGTCTCGCGCAGCAGGGTCCAGAACGCCCGCCGCGGGGCCGCGAAGGCCTGACCGGCTGCGCACTCCGCGTCCGGCAGCCGCACGTACCAGTTCTTGCCGAGCTCGCGCACCAGCGGCTCGCGTCCCCCATCGGTGTGGATGGTCTTCACGTTGTCCTGTCGCTCGAGCCAGCTCCCGCCCTGGGTGGCGCCGTAGACCACGATGTGCGTGGAGCGGTCCAGGGTCTGGTAGTCCTTCCGTCCCATATCCCGCGTCTCCCGACCCGGAATCGGCGCGTAGTTGCTCCCGCAGAGCCAGTCCGGATACGCGGTGTCGGCGCTCCAGCGAGCCGCGCACTGGTAGCGGAGGCCGTCGTCCAGGTTCGTGACCCGCCGGGTCCACCGCCCCGGCGTCGGGCGCAGGTCCCGCGGCCGCCAGTGCAGCGGCGACACGAACTCGTAGAGGAACGGGGCGTCGAACTCCCAGTCCTCCGACTGGTGCCGCACCTCGGTGCCCGGCCGCACCGCGCCGGCCAGATCGGTCAGGAACAGCACGCGCTGCAGGCGGATCCGCCGCGGGGAGATCGGCTCCGCGATGATCCACTCCTTGGCCGACTTGTCGCGGTTGACGTCGTAGACGCGCGGATCGCGGACGTAGCCCGGCTTGAGCGCCTGCACCTCCACGTAGCTGTAGTCGACGAGGAAGCAGCCCGCCATGCGCTGGATCGCCTGGAGCCCGCGGGCGAGCTGGGCGTCGTCGGCCGCGGCCGCGGGCAGGGAAGCCCCGAGCAGGAGCACCGCGACGAGGATCGAACGAGCGGGCATGGACAAGCCTCGCGCCCTAGGGTCCCCCGGGACGCGAGGCCTGTCAACCGCGCGAGGCCCGTCGGCTAGAAGCGCAGACGCACGCGGTACGACAGCGTGGTCGCGCCGTCCTTCGGCACCGCGAGCGAGAAGCGGGCGGTGGAGGCCTGGATCTTCTCGTGGGGATGGCTGGCCCGGAGCATCTCCCAGTCGCCCGCCATCGGCTCCACCACCTCGACGGTCACCGGCTCCGGCTTGTGATTGCGGAGGGTGATCTCCCACTCGACCTCGTAGAGGTTCGAGCCGATCCGCTTCCAGTCCTTCTGCACCCGGTCGCCCACCACGTCGAACGCCTCTCCCATCTTGATGCGCACCTTCTCGTCCTTCGGGGTGTGCTCGATCCAGTCCTCGCCGATGAGCTGCTGGCTACCCGAGGCGTCCGCCTTGTACACGCGGATCTTGCCCTTGGGCAGGGGCACGCCGAGCCGGTTCTCCTTGCTGTTGCGGAGGTCGAGGTAGACCCCGACCTTCTGGTTCGAGAACGGCACCCCGTACTGGGTGCGGTGGTAGCCGGCCGCGCCGTAGTAGATGTAGCGCTTCTCGACCGGCACGTCGGCGGCCGAGAGCAGGGTGAGCTGCTTGGTCTGGTTGTCCTTGATCGTGGTGCGCCCGTCGAGGGTGTAGAGGTGGTACTCGAAGAAGCCCTCCGCCTTGAAGTCGCGGTCGGCCACCGCGGGCGCCGCCGCCTTGGCCGCGACCTCCAGCGAGCGGCGCAGGTCGTCGCGGTTGCCGGCCCGGTTGATCTCCCCCGCCACCAGCTTGAGGGCCGCGTCCCGGTAGGTGCCGCCGCTCTGGTTGGTGATGGTGACCCAGCCGGTGAGATCGCTGCGGGTGTCGTCGGGGTTGATCAGCAGCACGTAGTCCGACTTCCAGTTGATGCCGCCGGTGAGATAGGAGGCCTCGACCTTCTGCGGGGCGGGCCGCGTGTTGCGCAGGAGCCACGCCAGGGTGGGCTTCGAGACCAGGTTCTCGGGCAGGGCGGGGAGGACGACCTGGCCCACGTGCCCCATGTAGATCTGGCCGTTGATGTCGTACACCGGCCCCCGGGTGGAGAGCAGCACCGCCTCCTGGTAGGGGCCGTTGCCCGGGTAGAGCCGCACGGTGCGGCCGACGTACTTCTCCATCAGCTTCTCGCTCGACAGCAGGTCGTACTCGTAGTTCTGCTCCAGGATGCGGAGCGCGGCGGGGTCGCTGAGCGAGCGCAGGTGGACGGACGTGGGGTCGATCTGCGCCGCCACGTCGGCGTAGCGGGCCTCCACCACGCCCGGATCGAGACGGACCTCGCGGGTCTCCTTCACCAGCCCCAGGTTGCCGTTGTAGATCGTGATCATGACGTCGCGCTGATCGGCCGCGGTGATGCTGACGGGGGCGGCGGCGGCCGCGTGCGGGAGAGCCACGGCGCAGGCGAGGGCCAGCGCCATCCAGCGGGTGCGAAGCGTGGGCATCGGGATCCTCCGGGTTCGACGGATTCGGTGCTGCTGTCCGCTTAGACCGGGGACCGGCGAGAAAGTTCCGGGCTACTGCAGGCGCAGGATGACGCGGACCTCGGCGGGCAGGTCGGGCCGATCGGCCTCGAGCTTCCACGTGCCGAGCGCGCTCAGCCCCTGCGTGAACTCGGCGTAGCGCGCCTGGGGCACGATGGCCTCCACCACGGTGGCCTCGTCTTCCCGCCGGCGGCCGATCTCACGGCCGGCGACGCGGCCGATCAGCGCCGTCAGGTCGGCCTCCGCCGCGTCCCGGTCTCGAACCGCGATGCGGGCGACCACGTCGGCCGGCGCCGCGCGCTTGGCCGCGAGCCGCTGGGACGCGGTGGAGCCCGCCACGTCCTGGCTCGGATGGCGGTTCTCGCCCGCGCGGCTCTCCGCGGGTGCCTCGGCCTTCGCGCGGGGGACCGGAGCCGGTGCGGGCGGTGCCGTCGCGCTCGGCGCGGCGGGCGACGGCTCGGGCCGGGCCCCGCCCCCCGCGGGGGGCGCCGCCGCGGGCGGAGCGGCCACGGGCGGCGCGGAGGCTGCGGGCGGCGCCTGGACCGGCGCCGGCGCCGCGGGCGCGGGAATCCGCGGCGGACTTGCGGGGGCCGGGGAGGACGACGACACGCCGCCCGGGCGCGCCCCCTCGTCACGCCGGGCGTCCTTCAGGGTCTGCCGCTCGGCTTCCGAGGCCGGCTCGCGCTCTTTCTGTTCCCGCGCCGGCTTTCGCAAGGCCTCGGGAGCGGCCGGCGGCGGCGCCACCGCCACCGGCGGCGACGCGGCGGGTGTCTCCCGCGCCGGCTCCAGCCGACGCGCCGATTCCTGCAGCGCGGGCGTGCGCTCGAACACGTAGACCGCGAGGAGGGCGACCATCAGCAGCGCGGTGGCCTCGGCCGGCAGCTTGACCGAGAACGGCAGGAAGATCGCGGCGGCCGCGCGCCGGTACCAGGGGCGGGGACGCGCGGCCTCGACCACGCGATCGACGAAGCCGACCGGCGCGCGCGCCGGCTCGACGCGGCGGAGCAAGGCCACCGTGGCGTCGAGGCGCGCCAGCTCGCGGCGGCATTCCGCGCAGCCCTCCAGGTGGGCCGCGACGTCGCGCCGCTCGTCCGGCGCGAGCGCGTCGTCGAGATAGGCGGAGAGTCGCTCGCGCGCGTCGTGGCACGTCATGGCAGAAAGCGCTCCAGCTTGTCCTTGAGGTCCGCGCGCGCCCGGTGCAGCCGCGAGCGGACCGTCCCCGGCTCCAGGTCCAGCACCTCCGCGATCTCCTCGTAGGAGAGGCCCTCGAGGTCACGCAGCACCACCACGATCCGCCGCTCCTCGGGCAGCTCCGCGATCGCCCGATGGAGCGCGGCCTCGAGCTCGCCGCGCTCGACCGCCACGTCGGGCGTCTCGCCGCCGGCCAGGCGCAGCAGCGCCTCCTCGCCCTGGCGGCGCAGCCGCCGCTCCCCGCGGGCGAGGCGGTTCAGGCAGAGACGCGAGGTGATGGCGTAGAGCCAGGTCGACAGCTTGGCGTCGCCGCGGAACTCGGCCAGCCCGCGGTGGGCGCGAAGGAAGGCCTCCTGAGCCACCTCCTGGGCCTCCGCCGCGTTGCCCAGCATCCGGAGGGCCACGCCGAACACGCGATGCTGGTACGTGATCACCAGCTCCTCGAAGGCGGCAGTCTCGCCGGCGCGCAGCCGGGCCAGGAAGCGCGGCGCGTCGCCTGCCTCCGCCTCTCGCACGGTAAGACCATACCGCGGCGTGGAAGTTCCCGCGTAGAAATGCCGCGTCGAGAAGGCCGCCGCGACCACCGTGATAGACTCCGCGGCACCATGACCAAGCGCGAGCGCATCCTCTCGGCAGCCCGCCGGGGCCCGGTCGACCGGCCTCCGGTCTCGTTCTGGCGTCACGCCCCCGACGTCGACCACACCGCCCCCGGCCTGGCCGAGGCGATGCTGGCCTTCCAGCGTCGCTGGGACCTGGACTTCGTGAAGGTGATGTCGAGCGGCGTGTACTGCGTGGAGGACTGGGGCTGCCGGGTGGCGTACCAGGGCACGCCCAACGGGGCCAAGCAGTGCACCGAGCACGGGGTGCGGAGCCGCGCGGAATGGGCGCGCGTGAAGCCCCTCGACGTGGGCGCGGGAGCGCTGGGGCGCGAGATCGAGGCGGTGCGCCTGATCGCGCGCGGGCGCGCGGACGACGCGCCGATACTCCACACCCTGTTCTCGCCGGTCACGGTGGCGCGCAAGCTGGCCGGCGATCGCCTGGTGGAGGACCTGCGCGCGGAGCCGGGAGCGGTCGAGCCGGCGCTCGACGCGATCACCGACACCATGGCCCGGCACGCGCGCGCGGCGCTCGAGGCGGGAGCCGACGGGCTCTTCTTCGCCACCCAGGCCGTGACTCCCGACGTGCTGACCGCCGAGGAGAGCGCGCGCTTCGAGATTCCGCGCATGCGGCGCATCCTGGACGCGGTGGGCGGCACCTCCGCCTTCACGCTGCTGCACGTGCACGGGCGCGACGTCTACTTCGATCAGGCCGCGGCGCTGCCGGTACACGCGCTCAACTGGCACGATCGCCGGACCGCGCCCCGCCTCGGCGAGGGGCAGCGGCGCTCCGCCGGAGCGGTGGTGGGGGGCCTCGGCGAGGGCAAGACCCTGCTCGCCGGACCACCGGACGCGGTCACCGCCGAGGTCCGGGAGGCGATCGCGCAGACCGGCGGCCGCGGGGTGATCCTGGGTCCGGGCTGCGTGCTGCCGCTGGCGACCCCGGACGCGCACCTGGCCGCGGTGCTCGACGCGGTGAGGACGGCCGCGTGAGCCGCGCCCGGGCGGGTCGGCTCGGCGTGGCGTGCGCCCTCGTCGCGCTCGCTCTCGCGCCCGGGGTGGCGCTGGCTCCGGCCCCGGCCCGCTCGCAGGGCACCGGAGAGCTGCGGGTGGCGCTGCCGTGGACGCCCGAGAACCTCGACCCCACCATGAACCTCTCGTCCATCCGGGCGAAGGTGGGCGTCGGCATCTTCGACTCGCTGGTGGGGCGCGACGCGGACAACAAGATCGTGCCCCAGCTCGCGGAGTCCTGGAAGGCGCTCGACGACCTGACGCTCCAGCTCCGGCTGCGCCGCGGGGTGGTGTTCCACGACGGCGAGCCCTTCAACGCGGAAGCGGTGCGCTTCACGTTCGAGCGGGTGCTCGACCCGAACCAGAAGTCGCCCAACCGCGCGAACGTGGGCGAGGTGAGCCGGGTCGAGGTGGTGGACGACTACACGGTGAACCTGGTCCTCCGCCAGCCCTACGCGCCGCTGCTGAACCGCCTGATCGACTTCCCGATCGTGCCGCCGAAGTACACCGCGGAGAAGGGCAACCAGGGCCTGGCCCTCCGGCCGGTCGGCACCGGGCCCTACCGCTTCGTGGAGCTGGTGAAGGACGATCGCCTGGTGGTGGAGGCGTTCGATCGCCACTGGCGGGGCGCCCCGAAGATCCGGCGAATCGTCTACAAGCCGATTCCCGAGCCGTTCACGCGGGCGGCCGCGCTCCGCAACAACGAGGTCGACCTGATCGACACCGTGCCCCCGAACCTCGCCTCGGAGCTCGAGCGCGTGGGGGGCATCCGCGTCCAGCGGGTGCCGAGCACCTGGATCATCTATCTGGGCCTCAACGCCTTCAAGAAGCCGCTCTCGGACGTGCGCGTGCGCCAGGCCCTCAACTACGCCACCGACGCCGACGCGCTGGTGAAGAGCGTGCTGGACGGCAACGGCCGGCGGATGGACGGCCCCTTCACCCCGCACATGTTCGGCTTCGACCCGTCGGTGAAGGGCTACGGTCCGGATCCCGCGCGGGCGCGCAAGCTCCTCGCCGAGGCCGGCTACCCCGACGGCCTCGAGATCACGCTGGACTCGCCGGCCGGCCGCTACCAGGGCGACAAGGAAATCGCGGAGGCGCTCGGAGGCCAGTGGCAGCGCGCGGGCTTCAGGCCGCGCGTACAGGTGGCGGAGTGGGGCGCCTACTTCAAGCGGTACCTCGGCAAGCAGTTCCAGGACGCCTACCTGCTGGGCCTCGGCGGTCCCATGCAGGACGCCGACGAGCTCTACAACCTGGTGTCCTCCAAGGGCCGTGGCCTCTACTACAAGAACGAGAAGATAGACGCGCTCTTCGACGCGGGCCGGACCACCACCGATCCGGCCAGGCGCCGGAAGATCTACTCCGATCTGGCCCGCACCATGGTGGAGGACGCGACCTGGGTCTTCCTGCTGCAGCAGGTGGACATCTACGCCTCGCGCGACCGCGTGACGTGGACTCCGCGCGCGGATCAGTGGATGCCCCTGCACGAGGCCACGCTGAAGTAGCGATCGGCCCGCGCGCCGCGAGCCGACGCCACTGCTCAAAAAGCGGGCGAGTCGCTCCTAGTGCGTGATTTTCCAGAGCCGGACCACGCGAACCCACCGACTTATCCACGGGCCGCCCACGGAAACTGTGAGCAAGTGCTCTCGACACGCAGGCGGCGTGCCATCCATCTCGACGCGCGTGCTACACTCCGCCGGACCATGCTGGTCCGCTTCAACCAGAGCCAGCAACAGCCGTCAGTCATGGGGAGAAGGACCATGAGCGATCAGGAGGACCTGCTGGAGGTCATCCGGCAAAAGATCCTGGCCGGAGATCTCCCGAAGGAGCATTGCCGCATGACGTGGTACGGCCCGGGCAAGGGGGCCATCTGCGTGGCGTGCCGTCGTCCGATCACGAGCGAGGACGTGGAGGTCGAGTGTGACCTGGCGCGGGGAGGCACGCTGCGGTTCCATCGTCGGTGCTACGAGATCTGGTCGGCGGCGTGGCCGGCGTGCGATGCCCGGGCCTGATTCCCGCGCGCGACCGACCGCCGCACTGTTACTGGGCGCATCCGACCCTCCCGGGAACTCCTACCGAGTGATACCGGGGCCCACCGAGGCCTCGAGCGCGATCCTCCTCCGACGGGGGCCGGGCACGCGCCGTGCATTCGCGCGCAGCGGCCCGGAGATCCGCGCCTCATGCCCATGACCATCGTGGTGGTCGACGACGACCCGGAGTTCCGGATGATCGTGCGCTACCTCCTGTCGTCGCTGTCGGCTTCCCTCACGCTGGCGGGGGAAGCGGCCTCGGGCGAGGAGGGCCTGAGCCTGGTCCGGCGCGAGCGGCCGACCGTGCTCCTGACCGACATCGTCATGCCCGGAGCCCCGGACGGCATCGAGCTGACCCGCCGCGTGCGGGAGGAGTGGCCCGAGACCAAGATCATCCTGATGAGCTCGTACACCGAGGACGCCTATCGCCGCCTCGCCTCGGACAGCGGAGCCGACGCGTTCGTCAACAAGCGCGTCATCCACAGCAGCCTGGTGTCCGCGATCCGGGACCTGACCGGCCGGGAGATCTCGGGCGGGGGATGCGCGGGAGAGGCGGGCGCCTCGTCGTCGCCGGCGGCACCACCGAACTAGACCGGATGAACCGGCGCGCCTTCCTCGGCACCGCGGCGGGCGCGCTGCTCGCTCCGGCGGGCGCCATCGCGCAGCCCGCGGCGCGGACCTGGCGCATCGGCTACCTGTCGCTCGTCTCGGGCGACCTCCCGCAGTACCGGCCCTGGGTCGCGTCCTTCCGGAAGGGACTGCGAGAGCTCGGCTACGCGGAAGGGGACAACGTCGTCCTCGAGTCGCGCTACGCGGCGGGCCACGTGGAGCGGCTTGGCGCCCTCGCGACCGAGCTCGTCCGACTGAAGGTCGACGTCATCGTCGCCGGACCCGCGGGCAGCGCGGTCGGCGCCCGGAAGGCCACCGGGACGGTGCCCATCGTGTTCGTGGGCGAGCCCGATCCGGTGGGGACCGGCCTCGTGTCCAGCCTGGCCCGGCCGGGAGGAAACGTCACCGGTCTGGCCGACGCGCACACCAATCTGGTCCCGAAGCGCCTGGAGCTCCTCAAGGAGCTGGTGCCGTCGGTATCACGCGTGGGCCTGCTGTGGAATCCGTCCAACGCCAGCACCGCGCCCCAGCTGGCCATCGTCCGGGCGGCGGCGCCCGCGCTCGGGCTGACGATCGTGCCCGTCGACATCAAGGGTCCGAGCCGCGAGGACGTGGACCGCGCGTTCGCGGCGATCGGACGGGACCGCGTCGGAGGCCTTCTCGTGGTCGGCGACTCCACGCTGGGCGTGCAGCGGAGCCGGATCGCGGAGCTCGCGATCGCGCAGCGGCTTCCCACATCCGGCACCCACCGGGGATGGGCCGAGGGCGGGCTCTTGATGTCCTACGGCACCGACTTCGTGGATCTGTTCCGGCACGCCGCGGTCCTCGTGGACAAGATCCTGAAAGGCACCCGCCCCGCCGATCTTCCGGTGGAGCAGCCGACCAAGTTCGAGCTGTCCGTCAACCTGCGGACCGCGCGCGCCATCGGCCTCTCCATCCCCCCGGGGCTGCTCCAGCGCGCGGACCAGGTGATCGAGTGACCGGGCCGCCGCCCAAGGGTTGCACTCCGGTGACAATTCGCGGCGCCACCGGCGGTCTATCGTCACGTAAAT
>Ga0207645_10000046_pt1 | contig 85043 bp, 89 predicted proteins | sample KBSM53metaG_FD_184331 | JGI IMG/M metagenome (GOLD analysis project Ga0207645, IMG submission 184331) | Miscanthus rhizosphere microbial communities from Kellogg Biological Station, Michigan, USA - KBS M5-3 metaG (SPAdes) (version 2) | ecosystem: Host-associated > Plants > Roots > Rhizosphere >...
ATTATTTTCAATAAAATAATTGATTGATTATCAGATATATATAATTATCACCTAAATCTAAAAGGTTGATACAATGTTAATTAAGTTACTTAATTATTAACATTTTTGTCGCACTATGTATGGAGTATGACACGTGGCGTGAAGTTTGATTAAACAATTGCCTGCTTAATTAAGTGAATAGTGATAGTCCATACCACCGGGGTGCTTTCTAACACCATCTGAGAAACAGTATTCCCCTCGCACGACTACCCGGATAAAATAGCATAGATATTGATGAGTATCCGCCAGTATTAATATCTCAGAAAACAGGTAATTTGCTATGTATATAAACCAATAGCACTACGGGCTCTCACATCTGTGGTGTACTAAAAAATTTCTTACTCAAATGAATAGCACGATCAAAAAATCAATGCTGAAAAGCTTGAGCGTCGGTCTTGGATTTATGCTCCTATCTGGCTTCAACCATGCAACCGCTCAGGTGGTTGACAAAGGCTGGGAACAACTTTTCAACGGTAAAGACATTAACAACTTTGAGCACGTCGGCCCAGGTAAGCACTATGTAGAAGACGGTACCATACGCAGTCACGGCGGTATGGGTCTGTTGTACTGGAAAGGCGGCAAACTGAGCAATTGCACTATTAAAGTGGTGTACCAGATGCAAAAGTCTAATAGTAACTCAGGTGTATTTATCCGCATCCCTCTAGAACCGCGCGAACCATGGATGCCTGTTTTTTACGGGTATGAAGTGCAGATAGATAATCATCCGGAAACCTCAAATGAGGATGATTACCACGTTACCGGTACTTTATACTCATTGACCAAGCCACTTGCTAAACCAGGCAAACCAGGTCCGGAGTGGAACACGATGGAGATCACACTTGATGGGCCGCGTACCATTGTCTATGTAAACGGCGAAAAAGTAACCGATTACAAAGAAGGCGACCCTACCCCTGAGCGTAAGTTCGATTTTGAACCATACCATGGCATAAGACCAAATGCAGGCTGGTTTGGTTTGCAAAATCATGGTGATGATGACATTGTATACTTTAAGGAAGTTGCTGTTAAACCACTTAAAAAGAAATAATGGCTATGAAAACCGACTATAAATCAACCGATAATAACATCAGTCGCAAAGATTTTATTAAGAAAGCGGCTGTAGCCACAGCAAGTTTTTACATTGTACCCCGATACGTTTTAGGCGGACCGGGCCATGTGGCGCCAAGCGATAAGCTGTACATTGCTGCTGTAGGCTGCAGTGGTGAAGCCGAAAATGATATTAAACATCATGCTAATTCTCCCAGGAAGAATGGAGAAATAGCGTTCTTGTGCGATGTGGATGATCGTGGCGCTGCACCGCGACGCAAAGAGTTCCCTAAGGCTGGGTTTTACCATGATTGGCGCGAAATGTTCGACAAAGAACACAAAAACTTTGACGCCGTTACCGTAGCCATACCAGATCATAACCACGCTATTGTAGGTTTAAGTGCCATGCAATTGAACAAACACCTGTACCTGCAAAAACCATTAACACATGATATTTACGAAGCCCGTGTATTGACTGAGGCTGCTAAAAAATATAATGTTGTTACGCAAATGGGCGATCAAGGGGCATCCTGCGAAGGTATGCGCACCATGCGTGAGTGGTTTGAGGCGGGATTAATAGGTGACATCGAAAAAGTTTACTGCTGGACCGACCGCCCTGTATGGCCGCAGGGCATCAACTGGCCGGCATCAAAACCACCTATTCCTAAAGAATTAAAATGGGACCTGTGGCTGGGTACCGCGCAAGAAACCAATTACATCGAAAACCTGGTGCCATTTAATTGGCGCGGCTGGTGGGCATTTGGCACAGGAGCGTTAGGTGATATGGGTTGCCACATTATGGGACCGCCGTTTAAATTATTAGGCTTAGGCTATCCTACCGAAGTATCTGGCAGTGCCAGCACTACTTACAGCGGTATTTTTAAAGAAGGTATTTACCCGCAAAGCGGACCAGTAAGCAGCTCTATCAAATTTAAGTTCAATCAGCAAAATGGCAAAGCGCTCGATCTGTATTGGATGGACGGCGGCATAACACCTGAACGCATGAACGAACTTGACCCGGATTTGAACCAGAATGATGCCTTGGGCGATATACCAAGCGAAAATGATTTTGAGGGTTGTACTCTATTTATTGGCACTAAAGGCAAAGTAAGCTGTGGTTGGGGCGGTAGTCATCCACGCTTGTTACCGCTGTCGCTTAATAAGGATGTAAACGTTCCAAAGAAATACCCACGTGTTGAGGGGGATATGGATGGGCACTGGTGGCAATGGATTGATGCCAGCATTGCAGGCAAAGGCAAAATGGAAGTCGACTCGCCGTTTGTGGGCTACGCAGGACCATTAACCGAAACCGTACTAATGGGCAACCTGCTGTTGAGAACATTTGACATTCAGGAAAAAAATAAACGTAACGACCCTGTTTACGGGCAAATGGAAAGCATGAAATTCAGTGGCCGGTATAGGGCATTGCTATGGGATGGTGCGAATATGAAAGTAACCAATTACGAGCCGGCCAATCAATTTATCCGCAGGGAATACCGCAAAGGTTGGGGCGAGGTGAAGTTGTAAGAACAACGATTCCCTTCTCCTTTTCCAATTAGCAAAAAGAAAGCCCTTTTCTTATCAAAGAAGGGCTTTCCGGTATCCTTAATTCAAATAATCAATTGTATTGAAACACTACATATCCCCATGGATCCATTTTCCAGGGTTTGCTGGTTAATGGCTCTTCCTGGTGCCTGAAAACGTTGAATGGTTTGCCCAGGAGGCTTTCATCCTCAACAGTTATATTTTGCTCTTTATTAGAAAGATTAAGGATCACGAATATCTTCTTGCCGTCCTTTTCTCTTACATAGGCATATACAGCCTTATTATCACCAGCATTTACCTTACGGAATGAAGCATCTGCTGATAAGGCCGGAGTCCGTTTACGTAAGAAAAGCAGCGTTTTATAGAATTTCTCGCGGTCATACTTGCCCATGTCCATGTTATCCTTATCAAAAAACTTGATGGCACGCAGCACAGGCTCTTCCTGGCCGCTGTAGATCAAAGGAATGCTATGAGGCATGGTTTGGGTAAACACAGCAAACGGAGCATGTGAATCCTTTGGAAAAGTGCCAAAATCGGCCTTATTCCAGCTGTTCTCGTCATGGTTGCTGGTAAAGTATAACTCCAGTGCATTATGCGGATATATCTTATCGTATTTAGCTTTGATTGAATCCAACGCTGTTGCCGGGCGCACTCCTTTAGCAACACCTACCATTGCATGGAACATATCCCATGGATAAGTAGCATCAAAACCGCCCGGGTGCAGGTAGTTTTTGTCCCCCTCAGCCAGCCAGAACAATTCTTTCATCGAATTTAACTGGGAAATACATTTCTTCCAGAAAGCATAAGGAACATTCCATGCCACATCGCAACGGAAACCATCAATATCAGTAGTTTTCACCCAGTATTTCATCGCATTGATCATGCTATCCTGCATCACTACGTTTTTATAGTTCAGCTGACGGGTATCGGCCCAATCGAATGCAACAGCGGGTTTGCCTGTTTTATCTTTTACATAAAAATCCGGGTGGCGCTTTATCCAAACATTGTCCGCACCTGTATGGTTAGGCACCCAGTCGATAATCACCTTCATGCCCAGTTTATGAGCTTCCGCAACCAACTTCTTAAAGTCCTTTATTGTACCAAACTCCGGGTTAACAGCAGTATAATTTGATACCGCATAATAGCTGCCCAAAGAGCCTTTTCTATCTACCTTACTTATCGGGGTGATCGGCATAAACCACAGGGTTTGAACCCCCATGTCGTTTAGGCGGTCCAGGTTTTTTGCGAAGGCCTTAAATGTCCCCTTTTTGGTATATTGGCGAACATTCACTTCATAAACATTACCCTGCATTGCCCATGCCGGGTGACCATCAATAGTTTGGGAAAAAACGGAGGAAGATGCCCACAGCAACGTGAGCATAAACACAAAGATTTTTTTCATTAATCGGAGTTAGTTGGTTATTACCGGTAAATATAAATATATGAGAACCAAATAATTTATCTTTCAATAAAATTATTTATTTAAAAGTCAATATAAATTGATATACAGATAGATATGATTGATAAATCACATATTTTTGGCAAGTAACAGCCCTCCATAAGTAGCTATTATTCCGGTAGTTACACTGCCTATGATGTAAGTTAAAAATACGAGTATGCGTTGCTCTGTAAGGAGTGAAATATTCTCTAATGAAAAGGCTGAAAATGTAGTAAAACCACCGCAAAGTCCCGTGGCAAGGAAGAAGCGCCATTGCTCGGCACGGTCGCCAAATCGTGCAGAATAAAATATAACAAAGCCGATAAAAAAGCAACCGATAATGTTTACTACAAATGTACCGAAAGGGAACGGTGAGGTGGTTGATCTGTTGATTACATGACTCAGTGCGTAGCGCATCATACTGCCTAGACCACCGCCAACAAATACCAGGAACATGTTTTTCATAGACTGAATATTTTATATCCGTTGATCTACTTTTTATTCAATTTATCCTTATACCGCGATAACCTGTGATTCAATAACTTTCTGCGCCGTTGTATGGATTGCCCTATCGAGCTTTCCTGACTATAATGCGGATCGAAGATTTTGGGTATAGCAATACGTTGTGAACTGTATATACCCGAATGCCCGCTAAAGAAATAAGCAGTAAAGCAGGCAATGGCAAAGTAAAGAGCATATTGTCCACCAAATAACTCGATTCCCATAAAAGTGCAGGCTAAAGGCGTATTGGTTGCACCAGCAAATACGGCCACAAAGCCCAGGGCTGCAAACAAACTTACGGGGGCATTCAGCAATTGCGATAAGGTATTGCCCAGTGTGGCGCCAATGTAAAACAAAGGCGTCACCTCACCGCCTTTAAAGCCAGTGCCAAGGGTGATGGTAGTATATATTGTTTTCCATAACCAGCTCCAGGTATCTGAGCCCCCCTGGTGGAAAGCAGACGGGATAGTTACCGAATCAGCAAATTGAACATCAACACCCAGGCTCAGATAATCCTGACGACCTAAAATGGCTGTCAGACCAATAATGATCAATCCCCCAGCAACAGGGATCAGCCATTTAACTTTTATCAAACGCTGTGATATATTCTTTACCCCGTGAGCCATCTCGGCAAAGAGGTAGCTGGTCAACCCAAATAATACGGATGAAAGGATGATTTTTACCAGCAGTAAGTAATCAAAATGTATAGAACTAAGCCCAAATCCGGGTTGCATCGCAAAGGGTTCGATATGATAGGCTGTATGGTGAATACCTATTGCAGCCACGGTCTGATCGGCAAAAATACTGGCTATCAGGCAGGGAATAATAGCGTCATATTGCAAACGGCCGATGGCCAGCACTTCAATAGCGAATATCGTTCCGGCCAATGGTGTACCGAATACTGCTCCAAAGCCTGCGGCTACGCCTGCCATTAAAACAGTGCGCGAATCCTGCTCATTTAATCCAAACAAACGGCCAAAAAAATCAGCAATGCTGCCCCCTATCTGCACAGCAGTACCTTCGCGCCCTGCTGATCCCCCGAACAAATGGGTAAAAACTGTGGCTCCAAGCACCAACGGTGCCATGCGTTTTGGCACACCTCCGCCGGGCTCATGAATCTCGTCCATGATCAGGTTATTGCCTTTTTCGGACGATTTCCCGTACAGCTTATACACAAAATGGATAACAACCCCTGCCACCGGCAAAAAGTACAACAACCAGGTATGTGCAAACCGGAAATGAATGGCCCAATTAAGCAGCCATAAGAACAAGGCCACTACAGCCCCAATTGCAATAGCTACAGGAATGGTCAATAAAGTCCAGCGGACGAGGTGATTGAATATTAAGAAGTAGGGTGATTTAAATAAATAGCGTAGTCGTTTCATGCCTATGAAATAAAAATATAAAAAACTTATTTCGTAGGCGCCATCAGACCCGTATTTAGCGGGACGGTTCAAATAGGTGGAACACCATCACCTTGATGATGCAATAATACGCAAAGTGCACTTTTTTTCAAAATTGATTAAAAAGGCAAGTAATTCAGCCTATCTTTAAGAACCAATTAACCTCACATATGGAAAATACCACCCGGATATGGCGCCTGTTCTTCGCAGTCGGACTATTTGCAATTGCTATCCAGGAATTAATTAACAAAGATTTTGTATTGGTGATGCTGCCAGTAGGTTTCCCTGAATGGCTGACAAACCGTTTAATCTGGGATTGGATATTTAGCCTCCCGCTGGCAATTGCCTGCATTTGCATTATGCTGGAGATTAAAGCCCGGTCAATATCGCTTATTGTTGGGGCGGTGCTATTATTGTTGGTTATCTTGTTCCAGGTTCCCGGGCAACATACGCCAATGGTAGTAGCCTCTTGGGTAAACGCGCTCAAAGAGTTGACTCTAAGCGGCGGTGCGTTTTTAGCGGCAGGCTCTTTGGCCAGAGAAAATAAAGTCTCGCCGTTGGAGAACTTCCTTGAAAAATTGATCCCCGCAGGTAAATACTTCTTCGCCATTACTATGCTGGTCTTCGGTTATACGCACTTTCTTTATCGAGATTTTGTGGTAACACTCATTCCTAACTGGATACCGGGACATGTATTCTGGACCTATTTCGCAGGTGCTTCCTTAATAGCGGGCGGGGTGGGTATAATTGTGAATATCAAACGTCACCTCGCAGCTAATTTATTGGGCATAGCCATATTCATCTGGTTTATTGTATTGCATATACCCCGTGCAGTTGCTGATCCGTACAGCGGAAGTGGCAACGAAATAACCAGCGTTTTTGAGGCACTTTCCTTCAGTGGGATTGCATTCCTGATTGGAAGAAAAAAGGTTAAAAATTAGTTTTGTGCTGATTTTATTGTAAGGTAGTATTAGACTTCTCCGTCATTTTTTAGCCGTTCATCTAAATCCAATAATCATGAAAAAGTTCATGTTTATTTTAGCGATTATTAGCTATGCGTTATTTGCCCATGCCTCTGTCAATATCAATAACCCATCTATCAAAAAAGATTCGATAGGAGTAAATAAAAAACTAAACGACCTCAATTCAAAATTGGCTGATCTGAATGCACAGCTGACTAAGATTCAGAACCAGTTGCCTGTTGATTCTGCAAAATATCAGGATTTGCTGGCCAAATCACTCGATGCGCAAAATAAAAGTAAAGATGCTGCCAAGACGCGGTTGGCGGAAATGTGAGTGATGCTAAAAAGGCCGAAAAGCTGGCCAAAAAGCATCAGATGCAACAGATGAGGCCTACGATGCTAAAAAGCAATTTGAAAAACACAAAAAGAAAATCAAAAGCCTGGCAAAGGATATACAGAAAACACAAGAGAAAATTGATAAATTTAACTCTCAGCCAACTCAATGAAGTTTTATAGCGTTATATTACTGGCAGTCATATTAGCCGGCTCACGCAAAGGCTATCAAATGTACAGCCAAAGCCAGGACAGCATCAGCGGAACATGGAAGGGAACATCCATATGCCAGGTAAAAGATTCACCCTGCCATGATGAAGTTGCCATATATCATGCAGTAAAGGCCGAAGGAAATACCTATCGTTTCCAAATGAACAAAATGGTTAACGGCAAAGAGGAGGAAATGGGTGAAACGGTATTTACCTATGATACAAATAACAAAACTTTAGATGGGGTTACGACCAGCGCAAAAGGCAAGGGCCTGTGGCATTTTGTTGTGAAGGGCAATACGATACATGGGACATTAACTGTTGAAAACAATGTACTTTACAGGCTGATTGATCTGCATAAAGACTGATCGCTTTTCTGTCCGATTTTTACTGCATCAGTAACAAAACGAAGCTCGTTTAGTCTTAATTATAAAAACGCATCATGACAAAGGAATCATTCTCCATACACGGCATAAACCTTTTGCAAAAGGTAAAAGAGCTGATAGAAGAAGGTAATGTTAGAAAGATCACCATTACCGATAGATCGGGCAAAGAATTAGCCAGTTTCCCATTAACAATTGGCGTAGTAGGCGCATTGTTATTGCCCATGCTTGCCGCAGTTGGCGCTATCGCTGCATTGGTAACAGAATGTACCATTACAGTTGAACGGGAGGAAACGACTGAGCCGATAAAAGAAGAAAAAGAATAGTTACTTCACTAAACAGACTTACGAAGTTTTTGAAACTTCGTAAGTCTTATCTGACCTCTGATTTCCGATATCTGACCTCAATTACAAAGCAGGCTGCATACCCATACCAATCCCTATCCTGTTCCAGGCATTAATACCTACGGCAGCCATGATCACCCTTGAGATGGTGTGCCTGTCCAATACTTTTTCTGCTTCCTCAAGAACTTTTTCGTCCATACCATGCTGGATATTGGTAATATTTTCAGTTATAGCCAGCATAGCCCTTTCTTCGGGCGAAAAGAACGGTGTTTCCCTCCAGGCATTTAGTGCGTAGATACGTTGTTCAGTTTCGCCTAAGTCGCGGGCATCTTTAGTGTGCATATTGATACAATAAGCGCAACCGTTGATCTGTGACGCGCGGATCTTGATCAACTGATAATGCTTTTCGTTTAAACCACTATTTTTAAGAATATTTTCCAGAGCCTCCATAGCCTGGTATGCTGCTGGCTCAATGCTGAATTTTTTGCTCATGATGTATTCGATTTGATTATAGAACAAAGTTCGCCCGGCAGCAGCACAAAAAAGTTAATCGTGATTAAGAAATGGTGGTTGGAGATCAGTTAAACAGTGATTAGAGGATTAGGGCGAAGAACTTAGGGTTTAGAGCTTATGATTTAACCTTCTTCCCTCTTATCTTACTCAGAAACTGTGGTGTAAATCCTAAATAAGAAGCCAGCATATATTGCGGGATACGCTGAACAAATCCGGGGAACAGGGATACAAATTGGCGATAGCGCTCTTCATCGGTTTGATCGCGCATATATTCAAAGCGGCGCATGGATGCGGTGTGGGCCTTTTGAAAAATTATTCTGAAATAGCGCTCCATTTTAGGCACTTTCAGCAATAATTCTTCCATAGTTTTTTTGTTTAGAGTGATAAGCTCAGCATCTTCTACAGCCTGGATATAATAAATTGTGGGTTGCCCTGTTTCAAGACTGCTGTAATCCGTTATCCACCAGTTTTCAATTCCGAATTGGGTGGTTTGTTCCTGCCCGTTCCGATTGATGAAATAAAGGCGCATACAGCCTTTACTTACAAAATAATTTGCCCGGCATATTTCGTCCGCTTTTAAAATAAATTTCTTTTTCTTCACTTCTACGAGGCCGATACTCTCACAAACAAGTGCAGCTTCATGCTCATCAAGCTTGACAAATTTATTGATATGGGCTACCAGGTTGTCTTTCATATTCAGCGGTGTGTTCAAATATAAATCTATTGGGTGAGTCGTCTGTAACAAAAACAATACGACCTATAAATCGGAACAGATATTTTATAATTTGGCACATGAACATTTTTACAAAACACCTTACCATAGGCTGTGCTTTAGCTGCAACCCTTTGCAGCAACAGCCTGTTTGCGCAAATCTCATCATCCGTAGTCGACCAGATAGTGAAGGAAGAAAATGACAATTCACAACTACAACAACTGGCTCATGAACTGTTTGACGGCATCGGTCCGCGACTGGTGGGCACCCCTCAAATGATGAAGGCACACGACTGGGCAGTGGCCAAATACACCGGCTGGGGTATATCAGCACACAACGAAAAATGGGGCGAATGGCGCGGCTGGGAACGTGGCATTTCCCATATCGATATGGTTTATCCCCGTGCAAAAAGTTTGGAAGGAACACAATTAGCATGGAGCCCGGGTATGGGTAAAAAGACGGTGACATCAGAGTTGATTATTATTCCTGACCTGGCTGACTCGAATGCATTTAAAGCATGGTTGCCGAACGTAAAAGGAAAATTTGTAATGATTAGTATGAACCAACCTACCGGTCGCCCGGATTATAACTGGCAGGAGTTTGCCACCAAAGAATCATTTGAAAAAATGAAGAAAGACCGTGATGCGCAGGTTGCTGCATGGCGCGATCGTTTAAAGAAAACCGGATACACTAACAAAACCCTGCCTGTTGCCTTAGAAAATGCTGGAGCAGCAGGTATCGTGACTTGTAACTGGTCGAATGGTTTTGGGGTGGATAAGATATTCGGTGCTTATACCAAGAAAGTACCGACAATCGACATTGCTTTAGAAGATTACGGAATGCTGTACCGACTTACGGAATCGGGTGACAAACCACAGATCAGTGTTCATACCGAATCAAAAGAACTGGGTGTAGTACCAACATTCAATACTATAGCAGAAATTAAAGGGACCGAAAAACCAGATGAATACGTGATCCTGTCAGCGCACTTTGACAGTTGGGACGGCGGCACAGGCGCAACCGATAACGGTACCGGCACCTTAACTATGATGGAAGCAATGCGCATTCTGAAAAAGATCTATCCTAATCCAAAACGTACCATAATTGTTGGTCACTGGGGCAGCGAAGAAGAAGGCTTGAATGGTTCAAGAGCTTTTGTTGAGGATCATCCCGAGATCGTAAAAAGCATACAGGCGGTGTTTAACCAGGATAATGGAACAGGTCGCGTGGTTGATCTGTCGGGACAAGGATTCTTAAATTCTTATGAATACCTGACCCGCTGGCTGTCAAAAGTTCCGGCTGACATTAAAGATCAGATCAAAACCAGTTTCCCTGGCGCCCCGGGTCGTGGCGGTTCTGATTTCGCTTCATTTGTAGCAGCAGGTGCTCCGGCATTTTCGCTTAGTTCCACCAGCTGGTCTTATGGAGTTTACACCTGGCATACCAACCGTGATACTTATGACAAGATCGTATTTGATGACTTGCGGAACAACGCCATCTTAGCGGCTATCATGGCTTATGAAGCCAGCGAGGATCCAACCACAACATCACGCGAGAAAAGCGTATTGCCTCCAAATGCAAAAACCGGCGAAGCAACTAAATGGCCTGATCCGGTGAAGCCGACAAGAAAAGGGGGATTGGATCAGTAATAAAACAAACTGTCATTGCGAGCGATAGCGTGGCAATCGCATGCCATACAGAGCGAATAGAGGGGTGTAGAACCTGCATGGTTGCCCTGTATAGCATGCGATTGCTTCATCGCTCACTCCTCGCAATAACATATTTTTCTTACTGCGCATCCAGCACGGCCGCTGTAAAAGCACTTACCTCCCCATCGGGGTTTAAGCCCACCGAGTCCTGGAAAAGCTTTACGGCATTATAGGTCATCTCTCCAAAAATATTATCGACACCGCCAGTATCAAATCCGCGGCGTGTCAATTCAGCTTGTATTTTTCCTATTTCTGTGGATACCATGTTAGGACCGGTCAACCTGTAAATCGTAACACTTGGCGGTCTGTATGGCGATATTGGGTTGGGTTTATAAGTTACGCCTGGCACCAATATACCCATATCCCAGCGGCGGCCGTCCACTACAGAATTGATGATCCCATCCTCTCGCCCATGCGCCTCAACTGTACCGCCGTTACCATCAGAAATAACAATATGCCCGACCGTGCCATTTCCTGCCAATCGCAATATGACCGCACCGGGGGTAGATTTCGCTTCCTCGATGGTAACAATCTGGCCTTTTTTATTGGCGTCGCGGTCCCAGAAATCACAATGCTCATCCACCGCGTCGCAACCGTATAATATACCGGTAGCATGGTAATAAATCCACGACACAAAGTCGGCGCTATCCCAGGGGCCCTTATAATCAGCGTTATCTTTGGGCACCAAAGCGCCCAAAGCATACGGTTCGCCTACATGCTTATCGCCCAAACTAACAATATCCTCGCCGGTCATTGTGATTTATTTACTAATAAAAGTACGCAATATTAGTAAATTTTGCGATGACAATAGGATGACAGAAAATAAAGGAAGCTTTTAGCTCAATATATCCGATATCTCAGCAAAGCCTTTTTCTCTGGCCAAGTCGGCAGGAAGTTTGCCGCCTTCCATACGCACGTTGGTTTCGGCGCCATTTTCGAGGAAAAGGATCAACAATTCAAGGTTTCCGTTTTGAGCTGCTGTATGTAACGGCGTAGCACCTGCCTGTTGCTTTACATTTATCGTAGCACCATTTTCAACCAGCATACGAGCAATATCGGTATAGTTTCCGGCTGCCGCGGAGTGGATCGGATATACCTGAAACCCATTGTTTGATGGCAAATTCACATCTGCACCTTTAAGCACCAAATAACGGGCCACTTCAAACTGACCGAAATAACAGGCTAACCCTAGCGGGGTAAAGCCGTCGGGAGCATGATCATTTACCGCATCGGCATGTGAGTAAAGGATATGGGCAACTACATCAAACTTACCAGCTGCAGATGCCTCAAACAGGTTGATTTCGCTGACATGTTTCAGCAATAATTCAGTTACCGTCGGTTTTTTATAATAGCAGGACAGCATGAGAGGTGAGACATTGGCTGAAGTGGTTGTAGTGGCCAGCGAAGGGTCTTGCATGAGCATGTCATTAATGCCTGCAAGGTCGCCTGCTGCAATATATTCTTCCAGTTTCTCAATGCTCATGTCTCAATATTACTAAAAATCCAAGTAAAAGCAACCGTTGTTAATAACTTGACAAAAGTTAACAACTTTTGCTGTAAATGTGCTACCAGAAGCGTTTAAAAGGGCAATAAAATTTAAAATCAATGCCTGATATTGGTTTAATCTTTTAACTTTACCTTTGCGTTTTAACGTGCAATGTAAGGATGCCGATCAAAGGGAATCAGTTTAAAACAAATACAATAAAGGACGATAATAAATCGGACCGGTCTTCGCAAAAAAGTGAAAAATCAGCCAGGCAAAAGCAGGAAAGAACCCCTCCTTTTACACTGAATGATGGTCGCTATGCAAAAATAGCAGGGCTATTTCTTCTTATACTTTCGGTATTTTTCCTGATTGCTTTTACCTCCTACCTGTTTACCTGGCAGGAAGATCAAAGCTATGTATCGCCCGCTAATGGCGGCTGGCATAACCTGTTTAAAACCCAGCAGGAATTGCTCGATAATGGCCTTAAAAACCCGGTTGTCGAAAACTGGCTCGGCAAATTCGGGGCATTGCTATCAAACCAGTTCATTTTTCAGTGGTTTGGTGTTGCCTCATTCATTTTTGTTTTTGTCTTTTTTATTGTTGGCTACCGCCTGCTTTTCAAAGTGCGCTTGTATCCAATGGCTAAAACCATAGGTTATTCGCTGTTCCTGCTCATATTTACTTCAGTCGCTTTAGGCTTTTTCCATGCCTTTTTTAGTGATGTTCCGCATTTCCTTGAAGGTAACTTCGGCTTCTGGACCAACCGTTTAATGGATGCCCAGGTGGGTCAGGCCGGCACCGCAGGCATTTTAGTATTTGCTGCGCTGACCGTGCTGATCATCGCTTATAACATCGACTTTAAAATCCCGGCACGTAAGAAAAAAGAGCTTAACGAAGACGTGGTAGATCAAGTTGTTCCTGAAGCCTATGAACGTGAGGAAGATTACCTGTCCCGTCCTGTTGAATGGCCTAAAAATGGCAATCGTGTAAAAGACAACGAAAAAGTTAGTGAGCCTGTTTTAGAAACCCCGGTTTTTCATGAGCCAATGGTGCTAAAACCAGAGCCATCAGCCAGCCACGAGCCTGAATTTGAGGATGAGATACCATTAACCATCGATACCGCCCGGCCAACCAATGTGCTGAACATTGAGCAGGCCGATGACGATAAAGCAAAAGACCTTGTATCACAATTTGGTATCTATGATCATAAGTTGGAACTGGCATCCTACAAACTGCCGACTCTTGATCTACTTGAAAATTATGGTTCAAACAAAATTACCGTTAACTCGGAAGAGCTGGAAGCCAACAAGAACAAGATCGTTGAGACGCTGAACCATTACAATATCGAGATCGACAAGATAAAGGCGACCATTGGCCCGACTGTTACTTTGTATGAGATCATCCCTGCGCCGGGCGTGCGTATCTCTAAGATCAAGAACCTGGAAGATGATATCGCGCTTAGCTTAGCGGCTTTAGGCATCCGTATAATCGCTCCAATGCCGGGCAAAGGTACTATCGGTATCGAGGTACCTAATCAGAATCCTGAAATGGTTTCGATGCGGTCAATATTATCTACCGAAAAGTTCCAGAATACGACAATGGATTTGCCTATCGCCCTTGGTAAAACTATCTCCAACGAGGTGTTTATAGCCGACTTAGCTAAAATGCCGCACTTGCTCGTTGCCGGCGCTACAGGTCAGGGTAAATCGGTGGGGATTAATGCCATATTGGTGTCTTTACTTTATAAACGCCACCCTGCGGAATTAAAATTCGTTTTGGTCGACCCGAAAAAAGTGGAGTTGACGCTGTTCCGTAAGATAGAAAGGCATTTCCTGGCAAAACTTCCAGATGAATCCGATGCTATCATTACGGATACCAAGAAAGTGGTAAACACGCTCAACTCGCTTTGCATTGAGATGGATCAGCGCTATGACCTGCTAAAGGATGCTGGGGTACGTAACCTGAAAGAATACAACCAGAAATTCATCAACCGCAAAATAAGCGATCCGGAGAAGCATCGTTATCTACCATTCATTGTACTGGTTGTGGATGAGTTTGCCGACCTGATGATGACCGCTGGCAAAGAGGTTGAAATGCCGATTGCCCGTTTAGCACAGCTGGCACGTGCGGTGGGCATCCATTTAGTGATTGCTACGCAACGCCCTTCTGTAAATATCATTACAGGTACCATTAAGGCTAACTTTCCGTCGCGACTGGCTTTCCGCGTTTTGTCAAAGATCGACTCGCGTACCATCCTGGATGCAGGCGGCGCAGACCAGTTGATTGGCCGCGGGGATATGCTGTTATCTACAGGCAGCGACCTGATTCGTTTACAATGCGCCTTCGTAGACACGCCTGAAGTAGAAAAGATATCCGATTATATCGGCAACCAAAAGGGCTATCCTACTGCCCTGCTGTTACCTGAATATTTTGGCGAAGGTGAAAGTGGCAGCAGCGCTAAAGAGTTCGACCCTGCCGACCGCGACCCAATGTTTGAAGAAGCTGCACGGCTGATCGTGATGCATCAGCAGGGTTCAACCTCCTTGATCCAACGTAAGCTAAAACTAGGCTATAACCGCGCAGGACGAATCATCGACCAATTAGAGGCCGCTGGTATTGTAGGCCCATTTGAAGGCAGCAAAGCCCGCGATGTGCTTTTCAGCGATGAGTACAGCCTGGAAAGACATTTGGAAAGTTTGTCAAAAACTATTTAAAATTAAACCTGTTGCTTATTCCACCATCTTAGTAGTGTGGAATAAGAATAAACTATCTATGAAAAGACTACTGTTATATCTTCTGCTGACCGGGCTAACCCTCAACTACGCATACGCTCAAAAAGATGCTGATGCCAAGAAAATTCTTAACCAGGTTAGTAAGAAATACCGTGCCTATGATGTTATAAAGACGGACTTTAGTTTTACTTACGAGAACCAGCAAGCAGGCACAAAGGACGTTCAGGCTGGCACTATGATATCCCGTTCAAAAGCGAATAAATACAAAGTGACTATCTATAATCCCGAAGAAAAGCAGGCGATAGATGAAGAGATCATCAGCGATGGTAAAAGTCAGTGGACCTACGTTAAAAAAAATAAGGAAGTGGAGCTAACTGACGTTGATAACAGCAACGAAAGCCTGAACCCGGCGCAGATATTTACCATTTACGAAAAAGGCTATAAGTACGTTTACAATGGAGACGCTAAAGTTGACGGCAAGCTATGCCAGGTGATTGACCTGACCCCGGAAGATGAGAAAAAGCCTTTCTTTAAAATACGCCTGTCGATAGATAAAGTAAAGAAACAAATATTAAGCGCGATGATATTCGACAAAAACGGCAGTCGCTACAATTACGTTATCCGCACTTTTACACCAAATGTAAAGGTATCCGAAAGTACCTTTACGTTTGATAAAAAGAATTATCCGGGGGCAGAGCTTGTGGACCTGAGATAAGCTTGAGATTTTAAGACCTTATTCACATGACAGAATTACAAATACCACCTGCCGCAATTGAAGACAATGATTCTTTCGAAATCCTTTGAGTTTGGGCTGCATTAGGAAAACAACATGTTACAATTCATTCAGAACTTAATGGAGATGCCAAGGACTTCGGTTTCCTATTAGCAGAATTAGCTTTACACGCATCCAAATTATATGCCCAGCGATTAAATCTACCCGAGATAGAAACGCTTAAAGATGTTCTTGATGGATTTAATGCTGAAATAATAAAAGAATCAGGCAACCCAACCGGAACTATTCAATAGCTTACTTACTCTTCTTAAATGTGGTCTGCTCGAAATGCAATCCATCCGAAGCTTCCTGGCTTTGAGAAAGAACCAGATTTGCAGTATCAAGTTTATCAATTGAAAGCGGCGGGATTTGTGTTTTGACTGTTGAAACAACTCCGGACACTTTAAGATACAAATTAATCCAGGCTACCTGGGTACTGGATACGCCATAAATAGCCGTATCTATAAAGTTAGCTCCTTCACTAATATACAGGTTACCATATTTGGTGAATTTATAGTAATCGCCTGCAACTCCATGATATACCGTAGAATTACCGTTATAAGATACAGAATCCTTTACGATTGCCCAATTGCCGACCAGCCTGGTATCGCCAATCAAAGTAGTGCTGGTGTCGGCATGAGTGTAGGTGGTAGTCGGAGTAACAGCTGATTTACCGCAAGAAAACAGTATAGAACCAATAAGGAAAATCAGTAATGCTTTGTAAATAATGTTCATAATAGGGTGTATTTATTCATCCAAGATAACTAAACTAATCTTTTTGGAATACGTTTTGTTTACTACTTGCTCTTCTTGAAAGTGATCTGCTCAAAATGCTGGCCAGCCGATGCTTGTACGGTCTGTGACAGTATGAGACTGGCCGTATCAAGTTTTACTATGTTCAGAGGCGGTGTGACGGTATGAAGCGTCGTAATTAACCCATTCGACTCAATATAGGTATTGATCCACCCTACCTGGACAGTAGTAACTGCATAGATGGCTGTATCGATAAAAGTTTTGTTTTGTTGTGAAATATACAGGTTACCATACTTAGTGAATTTATAATGGTCGCCGGCAACTCCATGATATACAGAGCTGCTATTGTTATAAAACACTGAGTCTGTTACAATAGCCCAATTTCCAACCAGCCTGGTATCGCCGATCAGGGTTGAGCTGGTATCTGCTCTTGGTATTACATTAGGCGTAACATCTGATTTGCTGCAGGAAAACAGCACAACGCTAATAAGGGCAATAAATGATACTTTGTAAATATTTTTCATAGTCAGTTTTATTTATTCGTCCAAGATAATCAAACAATCATTTATTAGGAATACGTTATGAACACATTAAACGTTACAACCGAGCGTGAATTGTGATGGCAGTCTAAAAAGCCAACTCTTCTATTATCTGAGGCTCCTTAAAATTGCTATATCGAACCCATTTGGGCGTTACTTTTATATGAACAAGTCCGGGCCATGTTTCGGCACGCTCTCTCCCGTCGGAAAAAGCCCTGAAATATACTTCTCTTAGATTATCCGCTTCGTTGTCATTTCGTAAAACTTCCGCTATCCCTTCATATTGAACAGTGATTTCATCGTTCCAGCCAATTGCTAAGGCTACATCAGGTTTATGCAGGATATTCAAGTATTTGCGAGATGTTTTGACTGTATCAAAAATGATCTCAAGATTTACTGAAATTGCAATTCCTACAACCGCGGCTTCAGGGTTATTTTTCGGGTTAATAGTTGACACTACAGCCAATTTTTGCTGATTGATAAATTCGAATATCAACTCCTTTGTGACTTCCATACATCAAAGTTAGAGTTTCCCCCTATTCTATTGATGGATAGGATCATAAATACCGACGAAAGTGCTAAATTAGCTAAACCAATTATAACAAACCTCATGAACAATCGCAAACTTGTTCTTATCCTTCTTGTGCTTTTTAGTTTAGGCTGCAAGAAGAAAGAGAATACCAAACCAGTAACCCCTGTAATTCCGGATGTTCCGAATGATCAGCATATATCCGTATTTACACAGCATAACAACAATAGCCGCTCGGGCCTGAATGACCAGGAAAAAAAGCTGACTACCAATAATGTCCATTCAACGCATTTTGGGAAATTGTTTGAGCTTGCTGTGGATGATCAGGTGTATTCGCAGCCTTTAATAGTAGGTAACCTTAGTATAGCCTCCGGCACACACAATGCGGCTTTTATCGCAACGGTAAACAACTCTATTTTTGCATATGATGGTGATAGCGGCCGGTTGTTCTGGAAGAAAAACTATACGGTAGCAGGCATGCGGCCACCAAAAAATACCGATATGACAGGCGCTTGCGGAGGTCAATACCAGGACTTTAGCGGTGATATCGGCATTGTCGGCACTCCTGTTATCGATTCAGTTTCGCAAACACTTTATTTTGTTGCCAGAAGCACCAATGGCGCTACTTATGTACAACACCTACATGCGGTGAGCCTGACGGACGGCAGCGAGCGTTCCGGCAGTCCGGTACAAATTACTGCTACTTATAATGGTAGTGGCGATGGTAATGTAAATAACGTGATAACTTTTGATGCCCAGCGTCAAAATCAACGTGCTGCACTTACTTTGGTTAACGGCATTGTCTATGTTACCTTTTCATCTCATTGCGATTGGGGTCCATATCATGGCTGGATATTGGGTTACAATGCCATTTCACTACAACAACAGATCGTATATAATGACACGCCTGATGGAGCAGACGGCGGCATATGGGAAAGCGGGATGGGTATGGCTTCGGATGCACAAGGCAGTTTATATATTGTGGTAGGCAATGGTACTGTGGGCGCAAACGGTGATCCTACAGTGCTTACCAATCGCGGAGAAAGTGCTTTGAAACTTACTCCTTCAGGTTCAACGCTAACGATCAACTCTTATTTCACACCATACAATTTCCAGTTTTTGGAAGATAACGATCTTGATTATGGCTGCATGGGTTCGTTCCTGATCCCGAATTCGAACTATTATTTTACCAGTTGCAAGGATGGCAACATCTATTTGCTCAACAAAAACAACATGGGTGGCTTTACTGCTTCATCTAACCAGGTGCAACAAATTATCACCCTAAGCTCAAACTCCAACATGCATTGCCAGCCGGCTTATGGCAAAATATCAAACGGTGAGTTTGTTTATATCTGGCCCGAAAATGACCAGATACGCGCTTTTCCGTTCGACAGAGGCAGCAATATTTTTAATATAACAAACGAGGCAATAGGCATGAGCGGTCCGCAGGGGCAAAATGGTGCCATGATATCGGTATCTTCAAACGGTGCAACCGCAGGCTCGGGCATTGTATGGGCTTCGTACTCAGCTAATACAGATGCTGAGCATTCTGTGGGTCCTGGTATACTAAGGGCATTTGATGCGAGCGATGTAACCAAAGAGCTTTGGAACAGCAGTCAAACAGCATCTGACATGCCCGGCAGTTACGCCAAATTTTCAGCGCCTACTATTGCCAATGGGCACGTTTACCTGGCTACATTTTCGAACAAGGTGGTGGTGTACGGGATAAAATAGTTTATTGTCTGAATCAGTGTTTTTAACCTATTGTTTGTTTTCAATGGTGTTCAAGAAGGCTGCACCGTTTACATAATTCAGCAAATTCTGATTCAGACGTTATTCTGCATTACCAACTTTTACTCTTCTCTCCATTACCTCTCTCCAGGTAGTCAGGATGTAACCGCTTTTAGTTAAGAACTCCTTCAGGCGTGGGTCGAGCATGGCCATCAGGTCGCCTTTACGTTTCTGGCCCTCATTGCAGATGTATTTAAATGCAGTTGTAGGATCGGTACAATGCATGATAACCATCGTCAGGCCGGGACTCAGTCTGCCTATACTTTCGATGTAATGATCGGTGTACCATTTCTGTATCTCTGCATCACTTTTGTGTTCAATATCAGGCATCACCCAATCATAGCTGGAATTGTGCAAATCGTCCAGCACAGGCAATCCATTTTTCCAAAGCATAGTACCAATATCTTTTGCTTTCGCTAGTTCGGCAGGTTCAGGTATCTGCATTCCTTCGGTATAAGTCCCTGCTTTTTTCATACCTGCAATAACAACAGCTTTCGCTTCAGCACGGTAGAACAGATCATCGCCTCCGGGAAACATAACCGGTATTTGCTTTTCTATCCCTAGTTTCAGATACTTTTCAAGGAAGGCATCTTTTGCAAATAGCGTCCCCATGTGCGAATCGAGGTGTGTGGGTTTAAAACCCATAGCCAAAGCTTTATCCAGTTGAGCCCGTATCTCCATATCTATTTCATCAGGCTTCGCACTAAAATAAACCGCGCCAACAGTCTGGTAAAAATACCCTTGCTTATCTATCAATCCCGGCACCTTGCTCCTATCCGATAGCGGCCCCCACCTATATACATTCCATTCCGATGTTAACGTAAGGTGCAGCCCCGCATCCATACTGAGGTGGTCTTTGATGTACTTCACAATTTCAGGCACCCATGGACAAGGCATCATTACGCTGGTCGAAGTTGCAACACCCTGTCCTGTAGCTTTCTCAACGCCTTCATCTGAGTCGTGGGACATGCCTGCATCATCCACATGCAATATCAGCACCTTAGCGCCTTTGGGCCAACCAAGCTTTTCAGCATAGGTTTTGGTTTGAGCAAAAGAATAAATGATAATACCTGTAAACAACGCGGTTAAAAGGAGCTTTTTCATTTCAGATTTATAAAGGGTTGAATAAATATAGGCTTTGAGATTAATTCTGCCAATTCCTTAATTCGTGTAATTCAGGTTTCGACAATATTATTAGCTTTACCCCATCATCATGAGCAAACTGCAATTTAAAAATAAGTGGGTGCTGGTTACTGGTGCTTCATCGGGTTTAGGTGAGGAAATGGCTAGGCAACTTGCCTTTCAGCACGGTGCCAATCTTATCCTGCTGGCAAGGCGAAAGGATAAGCTTGAGCAACTAAAAGCAGAACTGGAAAGTGAAGCCAGGGTAAGCGTAAAAATCATTGTTGCGGATCTGTCCAAACTGCACGATGTTGACCACGCAATAGACCAGCTTTTGTCCGATGGTCAATTATACGCCGCCATTTTAAATGCAGGGATCACTTATTTCGGCAAGCATTCAGAGCTATCGTGGGAACAGTTTCAAACTATGCTGCAAACCAACGTAGTAAGCGTGGTACGTTTTACAAATAGGCTGGTATCTCATTTTGAATCTACAGGCAAAGAAGGCGGAGTATTGATCGTTTCAAGCATGGCAGCGATTTTCCCGGTTCCCTATCAATCAGCTTACTCAGGCACCAAATCATTTATACTCAGCTTTGCTACAGCTCTTATACACGAGATCAAAAACAAGCAATTTTCCCTTTCGGTTTATGCACCCGGTGGCATTGTGACTGAGATGACCGCAGGCGATAATTTCCACGATCTGCAAGGCTGGTTGATGCCGGTGAAACAAGCGGCCAAAGAAGGAATCGATGCTTTTCGTAACCGTAAGCCGGTCCATGTACCAGGCTTAATGAACCGTGTTGGCGGATTTTTCCTGAAATTTTTGCCCAAGAAATTTGTAATGGGAAAGATGAGTAAGGTATATGAGAAATCATTGGTGAAGGCAGAGGAGAGGAATTCTAAATCCTAAAATTCAGGCTCCGAATCCTGAACTTATCTTATTAAATCCTCTGTCAAAAAATCGTAATTCGTAATTCTAAAATCGTAAATAAAATCTATTCTTACTATTTTTGGGACTGATGCTAACGCTTACCACCCATACCCTTGAAAAACTGGAATTGCTGCTTAAATCGGCCGGGTATAGGGTACGGTATGAGAAAGGGAACTTTAAAACCGGCGCTTGTATGCTGCTGAGCAGTAAAGTTATTGTAGTAAATAAATTCTCGAACCTCGAAAGCAAGATCCATGCGCTGACTGAGTTGATACGTGAGCTCGATATCGATCTTAACCTGCTGGACGATAAGCAAACTGCATTATTACAACAAATAAAACAAACCAGGCTACAACTGTGACCATTACTTTTTTAGGAACCGGAACTTCACAGGGTGTACCTGTTATAGCATGCAACTGCGAGGTATGTACATCGCCTGATCAACGCGACAAGCGTCTCCGATCCTCTATACTTATCGAGACTGAAGGCAAAGTAATTGTGATCGACTCCGGCCCTGACTTTCGTTACCAGATGCTGCGGGCAAAAGTAAAGCATTTGGATGCTATTGTGTTCACGCATGAGCACAAGGACCACATAGCCGGCATGGACGATATCCGGGCATTTAATTATCGTCAGGAAGCCGCTATTGATGTTTATGCCACCGAGCGCGTGCAGGAAGCTCTGAAAAGAGAATTCTCCTATATTTTTCACGAAATGAAGTATCCGGGTATCCCCGAGATCAACCTGCATACCATCAACCTGAAACCATTTTTAGTACATGATGTAAAGTTCATTCCGATTGAGGTGATGCATTACAAACTGCCAATATTGGGTTTCCGCGTAGGCGATTTTACTTACATTACGGATGCAAAAACGATATCAGATCACGAAAAGCAAAAGGTAAAAGGCACTAAAACCTTAGTGATCAACGCATTGCAAATAGAAAAGCATATTTCGCACTTTACCTTTGTAGAAGCTATCGCTTTTGCCAAGGAGATTGGTGCTGAAAAAACCTATTTTACACATATCAGTCACCGCCTGGGCAGGCATGAATCAATACTTGGTTTACTCCCCAAGAACATCACCCTGGCTTATGACGGCCTGGTGCTCGAAGTGAATTAATTAAAGCTTTACCAAGCTCACCCGCTCAATAGTAGCTTTATATCGATCACGTTTACTCTTGTTGCGTAAAACAATCACACCCCTGATGGTCACTTTCTTGTTGTTTATCTGAGTAAACTGACCGTCGTTATATTCGAACAATCCCTGATGGGTTCCGGATAAATAAAGCGGGCAATCCTGGCTGAAGTCAACCCATAAGGCGTTCACATTTGAAGGGTCAGTAAAAAGACTGTCGCTAACCAATGCAGATATGCCCTTGTCTTCTTCGTATTTACCAGAAATTTCTATGTATTGCCGATTATAATCCTCCAGGCTGTCCATCAACTGTTTAAAGTTGATAGTTTTAAAGTTTTTATCAATGTCACATTCGCTTTTGTAAACTTTCTTTTCGTGTTTGCACGATTGCAAAGTTATTAGTGCAAGCAAAGCCAGTAAACCAAAAGGTTTATGCAAAGATCCGAGAGATTGTTTTTGGTGGGGTAAGGCCATAACAACAGATATTTCAGATTAACAATAATTCCCTGTATAAAAAGCCAGGCTAACAGGAAAGTCACCCTACAGACAATATAGTAAATAAATGGTTTAATTGCTGCACAAACTTGTTACAAAAGCAAAAAAGCCATCTAATAAACTCTAAAAAAGTTATTATTGCATTATAAGCATACCATCTATTATGATTCAAAAACTAATTACTGCGGTGTTAATATTTACCACATTTACTGTCCAGGCACAACAAACTACCAATATGACTCCTGATGATGCCAAAAAATGGCAGGACCCCGAATACAGCTTTCATAACGATTGGCCCAACATAAGAAAATACCAGGACGAGAACAGCAAATTACCACCACCGTCGCCAGGCGAAAACCGCGTTGTATTTATGGGGAATTCCATCACTGAATTCTGGAAAGCAAATGACCCTGCTTATTTCAACAGCTATGTTAACAGAGGTATCAGCGGCCAGACCACGCCGCAAATGCTTGTACGTTTCCGGGAGGACGTGATTAACCTGAAACCCGCAATTGTGGTTATCCTTGCAGGCATCAATGATATAGCTCAAAATACCGGCCCTATAAAACTGGAGGATAGCTTTGGCAATATCGTTTCGATGGCGGAACTGGCGAGAGCGGAACATATTAAAGTTGTAATGTCATCTGTACTTCCGGCTAATCATTTTCCGTGGAGACCGGCCATCATCCCAACCGAAAAAGTGATCGCCCTGAATAAGATGCTTAAAGATTACGCCGATGCCAATCACATCGTTTACCTGGATTACTATTCAGCTATGGTTGATGACCAGAAAGGCTTGCCTTCAAGCCTATCCGGCGACGGCGTGCATCCAAATTTAGCCGGCTATAAGATCATGGAACCTTTGGCTGATAAAGCTATTGCAGAGGCCCTGAAGCGCAACCAGTAGCTTTACATTTAGCTATTATTACGGTAATTTTAAAGTCTAATTATTGCAGATAATTTAGTCCGATGAAACGTTTTTTTAGCTTTTTACTTTTCCTTCTGTTTTCCCTAACCGCATCCGCTCAGGTAGATACAACTCAACAAATTATACCTGATAGAAGCAACGGCCCTGAACAGCAGGAGAAACCTTATGTAATCCTTATTTCGGCAGATGGTTTCCGATATGATTACGCTGAAAAATACAAAGCCGAACATTTACTGGCCTTAGCTAATGAAGGCGTAAAGGCAGCTTCAATGGTACCGAGCTTTCCTTCGGTTACTTTTCCCAATCATTATACAATCGTAACGGGGTTATATCCTTCGCATCATGGGTTGATTGATAACAGTTTTTATGACCGTAATTTAAAACGCTTTTATAGCTACAAAGGCAAAACAGCAAGCGAGGGAACCTGGTATGGTGGCACACCTTTGTGGGTGCTGGCTGAGCAGCAGAAAATGGTAACTGCCAGTTATTTTTGGTCAGGCTCAGAAGCAGCGATACAAAATACCTACCCAACTTATTACTATAAATTCAACCAGGTGACGCCTATAGATAAACGCATTGCAGCAGTTGTCGACTGGCTAAAATTACCTGCAGAAAAACGCCCGCACCTGATCACCTTTTATTTCCCTCAGGTGGATCACGAAGGACATAAGCATGGACCAAATTCGCCGGAGGTGGAAAATGCTGTACATTTTGTTGATTCAGCTGTTTATGAGTTGACCAAGGCCGTAAATAAAACCGGTCTCAAGGTAAACTACATTTTTGTATCCGACCATGGGATGACCACGCCTGATATCGTCAATACATTGAAATTACCGGCAGCTATTGATACATCAAAGTATATTATCGGTGATCACGGTTTGATGATCGATCTGTATGCAAAAAACCCCCATGACATACAAAAGACCTATGAGCAGTTAAAAAAAGAAGCTAAAGATTACCAGGTTTTTCTGAGGGTAAATATTCCAAAGCACTATCATTACTCGAAATCCGACGACCGTTACGGGCGTATTGGCGATATTATTCTGATATCAAATTATCCAAAGGTTTTCAATATTCATAACTCCAAACCCGACCCGGGATGGCATGGTTTTGACCCTAATGTGGTAAAGGATATGCATGCCACTTTTTATGCCTGGGGACCAGCCTTTAAAACAAATACACAGATTGGTTCGTTTCCTAACGTAGATATTTTCCCTTTAGTGGCGGAGATTTTAGGATTAAAGTATACCTTTAAGGTGGACGGAACCAGACACTTAGCTAACGAGGTTCTGAAAAAGTAACCGAAAAATGAAGAAAAACCCCGGGCGCACTTACTTAATGGCACGCCTGCCCATAGCTGTGAGCGCACTAGGGCATGGCCTCGATAGAATACCCAAACTGCAAATATTTAGTGATCACCTGATCAGTCAGTTTAGTAAATCTATTTTGCCCATTAAACTGATAGGCCCGTTCAGTATGTTATTACCTTTTATAGAATTGGGTGTAGGCATTCTTTTAATATTGGGGTTATTTACACGTTTCGCATGCGTTGTCGGATTGGTAACTATGCTGGCGCTCATTTTAGGGTCATGCCTGATAGAGCAATGGGACAATGTATTGTCACAGATGCTTTACAGCTTGTATTTTGTAATGCTCTATTACTATGCATTTTACAACCGTTACTCATTCGACAGGCTGATGAGCAGAGTGCCGAATGCCAAAACCCACGTGCTTTAAATATATAGAGCGGCTTTTATTTCCCGTTTTAAAAAGTTAAATTTATAACAGCACTTCTTGTTGTAAACAAAATGTGCCGTTTAACCTTTTATACCTAAAATCTGATAATTTACCTATAAATGGTACCGCTATGAAGGAAGTAAAAGAACAATTCAGCAACGTCTCAAAAAAATACGATTCGCAAAGGAAATATCTTATTCCCTGCTTTAACGACTTTTATTCGGCATGCCTGCCTATGGTAAAAAGCCTTACACATGCCAAACGTGTACTGGATATTGGAGCCGGTACAGGCTTGTTTACCCAGTTTATTTATGACCTGAATCCCAACCTGCATTTTACGCTGATTGATCTGTCAGGACAAATGCTGGAGGTTGCAAGGGCACGCTTTGACAACGAAGATAATTTTGAGTACCTCGAACTTGATTTTTCAAAAGATGCGTTGCCAGGCAAATATGATCTGATCATTTCGGGATTAGCTATTCATCATTTGGAAGATGCAGACAAAGCAAAACTTTACAAGAATATTTACCTCGCTTTAAACGATGGCGGCTTATTCATCAATGCCGACCAGGTTGCCGGGAAAAATATGCTATTTGATAGCCTATATAAATATTACTGGCGTGAAACCGTATCAAACTCGGGATTGGATCGCGAAGCATTAATCCAGGCTTTTGAGCGCACTAAACTGGACAAGCTTGCTCCACTTGAAACGCAATTAAAAATGCTCGAAAAGGCAGGATTTAACGAGGTAGATTGTATTTATAAGAACATGAACTTCGTTGTTTTCGGCGGATTTAAAGACGAGAACGTAGAAACAGCGGTGATTTGATTTGTGAATGGTGAATAGTAAGTGGTGAATTTATCAAAAAATATTTACTACTCACCATTGACTATTCACTATTTACCATAAAAGTCCCATGCCGCCTTAGCTATCTGAGCAATTACCAGTTCGCGGGCGGCTTCATCGGCTTTCGAGTTACAAACAAAAACGGCCATAGCCAGGTGCTTCCCGTTTGGTAACGTAATGATCCCAACATCATTTGTGGCTGGGGTTAAACCTTCATCGTTCGTTCCTGAAGTACCTGTTTTGTGGGCAACAACAGCATCCGCAGGCAATAATCCTTTTATTCTCTTAGGCCCTGTGGTGGTTTCGGTCATTATTTTGTACAGAAAATCGTTGCTGCTTTTTGAAAGAACCTTACCCGGGTAAAATAGATCGAGTAGTCGGACCATATCAGCCGGTTTACACCAGTTAGTATATTGTACTTCCCATGCCTTTGCCATATCCCCTTCTGAGGCTACGATGTTTATCCCTTTTATATCCAAGCTGTATAAGTAGTTCAGTACTGTTTGAGGGCCACCCAATTTTTTTAACAGGAAATCGCATGCGCAGTTATCACTTTGTGACACCATGTAACTCAACAATTCACTTAAAGTTATTTCAGCACCATTAGGATACTTATCACGCAAAGGGCTCCATAAACCGGTCGGCATATCACCCTTGCCTAATTTCATTTTTTGATCGAGCCTGTATTTCCCCTTATCCACCAGGTTCAGCACGGTCATAGCTATAGGAAACTTCATTACACTATGCATAACTAAACGCGAGTTTGCATTATAGTTTAGGGTATCACGGGTTTCAATACCCAATATGGATACACCAACAATGCCTTTAGATTGTTTAGCTATCTGAATAATCTGGTTTTTTAATGAATCCTGAGCCTTTGTGAATTGAGGAAATAGTAAAATTACGAGTAAGAATATAGGTAGATACTGCTTTTTCATACCCCTAATAACGCAATTATCGGGTATGAATTTTAATCCAGTCAGAAATTATCTTCATCGCATCCGGCGACATGGTTTCGCCGATCTTTTCATACTCAGAAACATCGCCGGTTGTGGCAGTTTGCAACAAATGATTCAGCCCGGGGAGCTCTTTTACTTCAAAATGTTTATTCCCGTTTTGTGTGAGTATTTCTTTTATCCTGGCGAGGTTACTTTTGGCATCTACCTGCATATCCTTAGTGCCATTAATAGCCAAAACACTGCATTTAACCTTACTCAGGTCTTTCGCCGGATCGTAAGTAATAAAATACCGCATCCAGGGCAAGTCATATAAGCCGTCATACATTTTCAGTATATCCTGACCCAGGATACTATTATCATGCACCATCAGTGCAGTTAAAATGGTTTGAGACTGCTCTTTTTTCCATGCTTCAAAAACTCCTGTCGCTTTAGCATTTAGGATTTCTTTACCGGACGAAGAAGCAAACAAGGCCAGTTCCCTGCGATGCAAGTTTACAAATGCATCAACCCCATTACTATCAAACCCCTGAAGCGTTAATAAATGAGCGTTCTGCTCAGTGTTAGTCTCTGCGCCGCCAACAATAGGTGCATCCCACAGAACAATGAAATTGATATCCTTTCGTCGTGCAGCAACCATGGGCGCAATAATGCCACCCTCGCTATGCCCAATCAATCCTAAATGCTTTTTGTCGACATCATTTCTTGTCTCCAGGTAATTTAGACTAGCTTCTACGTCGTATGAAAAATCGGCACTGGTAACCGCGCTGATATTATTTCCTAAAGTGCTTTTACCCGCACCCCGGTCATCTACTCTCAAAACGGCAATCCCATTCCTGGTCAGGTAATCAGCCAAAACCCAGTATAGTTTATGACCGAAGATCGTTCCATCTCTGTCCTGTGTGCCGCTGCCAGTAATAATGATCACAGCCGGATAGTTTCCATCGCCCTTCGGTCGGGTAAATGTAGCTCCGTAATGCAGGCTTTTATCGCCGTTGTCATATTCCACATCCTCGCTTAGGTAATTGAATGGTGGTTTCGGTGTCTGAGGCCTTGCCGGCTCTTTGTTTGCAGTAGCCTTTTCTTCATCAGTCAACCGCTTTATATTTAAAGGTATTTTCCCACCGTTCTGATGATAAATGCCGGATATAGCATCCTTACCATTCCACAGGCCTTTATATCCGCCTTTTACCACCGGGATGTCGATATAAACGCTATCCTTAACCCTATAAACTTTGCCGCACGGTATCCCAAACGCCTGCTGATCAGGGCTGTCAAAAGTAGCGCTGTAGCTCGTGTCGGCAGACTTTTTTATGTTAAACACCAATCTCAGGGTTGTTCCGCCTGCAGGTATGTTTCCCTGCCAGCTGCCGGTGATATCCTGTGCTTTGATTTGATGGATAGCTATGACGGCGAAAAGAAGAGGTAATAGTCGTTTCATCAGTTTTGGTTGGATGAGTGATGTTTCGTATAGTAAACGTAAGAGTAAATAACAGGGATCAATACGAGTAAAGCAAGAATACTCAGAAAGATGATCGTCCCTGCCTTGTTTGGCAACAATAGTACGGCTATGGTAAGACTGATCCCACCAACAAACCATAGTTTGCTTGCCAGGCGATGCGTAGACCGCCAGGTATCCGGATCTTCCAAAGTCCAGGGAGTGCGTACTCCGGCAAAATAGTTTGGTTTGATGCTGTTCATGATATTGCCGATAAAGGCAAACAATAACCCGACTATTGGCAATATCAACTTGCCCACCTCGAAATTGCTATTTAAAGTAGCGTAAGCAATAACTATGTCCAATGCCGCGAGAAACAGCACAAGACCTAATGCAAGCTTTTGAAAAGTAGCTTCGCCATACTTCACGTATTTCTTGGGATCAATAGCCGGGAGGAATTTTAATAACAGGTATACAAATGCAGACATCCCCATCATAATAGCCTGTGTAGCCACGAACTCTCCCCTGCTGCCGTAACGGTCAGGCTTGCCATCCAGATCAAAATGTACCGGAACCGAATTAGGAAGCGAGGAATAAATGTAAGCGGCATAAGCTATGGGCAAAAGCCATAATACCAGAGCCGCAATATCCATCGAATTAAATTTTTTCATGGTTTAATTGTTTTTAAGTTGGATTCAAGCTATCATGAGCCCAGTGTTTTGTTTTTATTTGCGGCTCATGATGGTTTCATATTATTTCCTGTTTTGTGGTGATTTAAACTGCATGATCCATTTCAGCATTTCGTCCATTACGGTGGTGTTGATGGAGTAGTAAATAAACTGTCCCTCTTTTAATGAAACTACCAATCCCGCTTGTCTGAGCAGATCAAGATGGTGCGAGATACTGGGCTTGGATATATTAAACTGATCGGCTATTTCGCCGGCCGTCAAGTCTTTATCCTTTAGCAGCTCCAGTATCTCCCGCCGCGTTGGGTCGTTCAATGCTTTAAATAGTATATTCAACTTTATTCTAATCGTTTATATATTTAGACAAATATCTAAATAGTTTGTTACAAAAAAACTATTTCTTAAAATTCTTTCAATTAAACTAATTGGCTAAACAAATCGTCATCTTCACGACTGTCAAAATCAGGTCGCCTAAGATTCAAGCCCAGTTCTTTATTTAACTTGACAATCACGTAATCACACAACTCCGGCGAGTACCGTTCATCATGCTGGTGCATAAAGAACCACACCGATTGCAAGCCCTGCTTCTTCCAATCTTTTATCCGTCCTACCCAATCGTCAACACGTTTATAATCGGTTTTATCTAAGCTGTTTCCTACAAAACGAATAAAGGCATGTGGCGTAGGCAATTCCATGTGCACACAATCCCGGCGACCGGCAGCATCGGTAATAACCGCGCCGATGTTCAACTCGTGCAGCATATTGAACAGGTTATCGCGGTTCTCTTTCACGGCGTACCAATCTTTATGACGCACTTCTACAAAAACCGGAACGTCTGTTGGCAGGTGCTGAAGATAGGCTTTCATATCAGGAAAGCTCTTAGGCGTATAGTTATCCCCTACCTGCAAAAACAGTGGACCAAGCTGATCGCCAAAAGCCATAATACCGTTGTAATACTGTGTGGTTATTTCTTCCACATTTTTTAGGCGACGAAGGTGTGTGATCGACTGCGAAAACTTGGGACAGAATTTGAAGTTAGGATTCGTTGCTGCCTTGTCGCGCCACTTGCTGATCGTCTCCGGGCCGTAAACCTGGTAAAAAGTAGCATTCAGTTCAATACAATCGAAATGCTTTACATATTCGTCAAGGAAATTGGCGTCTTTGGTTTTGGGTGGATATATCTTTCCCAGCCACTCTTTACGTCCCCATTTGGCGCAGCCAACATGTACTTGTAGTTCTCCTTTACCCTTGGCAGCTTTAAGGGTTTTCATGGTTAATTCCGGGTCGGGTGGCAAGGTAAAATCGGTTGAATGTAAATCGTGGGGATCGATGCGTCCAAATTCCATAGGTTTATTTTTTTGAGGCAAGTTAGTACAGACTAAAGCAATTAGCAATTTATTTTCAGATAAATTTTGATTGAATTTATTAAATACATAAACTTGCGTAAGTACTTACGTAAATATAAGAATGAATTTTTATAACAGAGTTGGAAAGAAGGCAATTGGTTCAAGATTAAGGGGATTAAGCGAGATCATCACCACCGATGCAGCCCGGCTATATGAGATATATGGTGTAGATATTCAGCCGCGCTGGTGGCCTGTATTTTATATACTGACCGAAAGCGACGAAAACTCCATCACGGCTATTGCCAATGAGATCGGCCAGACACATGCTTCCGTGAGTCAGATCGTGCGTGAGATGGTGAAAAATGGGTTTGTAACAGAAAGCAAGAATAAAAACGACCAGCGCAAAAATTTTGTGTCATTAACAGAAAAAGGGAAGAACGCCGCCATGAAACTCGAGAAACAACACGATGACGTTTCGTCTGCCATCGACAGGATGTTCGGCGAAAGTCAGTATGATCTTTGGAAGGCCATTGAAGAATGGGAATACCTGTTAGAACAAAAGAGTCTATTACGCCGCGTAGAAGAAGAAAAGAAAAAGCGCGAAAGCGGTAATGTACAAATAGTTGACTACAAGCCGGAATACCGCAAAGCCTTTAAAGACCTGAACGAAGAATGGATCACCCAGCATTTTAAGATGGAAGAATCAGACCATAAGGCGCTCGATCATCCTGAGGAGTATATCCTGGACCAGGGCGGACATATTTACATCGCCCTTTATGAAGGCGAACCTGTGGGCGCCTGCGCCCTGATAAAAATGACCGATAAAAAATTCGAGCTGGCAAAAATGGCGGTATCGCCAAAGGCGCAAGGCAAAAGTATCGGTACATTACTCGGCCAGGCATGCATTGATAAAGCCAGGGAGTTGGGCGCCGATACTGTTTTTTTGGAAAGCAACACGAAACTAAAACCGGCTATCAGCTTGTACAGAAAATTAGGTTTTGAAAAGATAACCGGGCCGCCATCACCTTATGAAAGGGCGAATATACAGATGGAATTTAAACTATAATTTCTCCCTGGAGACGCAACGCACTGCGTCTCTACACAGGGCTTCGATTTAAATCACTATATGGATAATGTTCAGCTTGCTTTAGCTTTTCAAGTAATTTACTTCCGCCCTCCGCTCTCGCAAATTCCATTTCACTTTTGAATATTTCCATGCACAGAAGTAAATGATGATTTCTTTCTCCTATTTTAAACACCGTCCCCTCAGGCTGATAATTGTCAAATATCAGATATTTACCTTCCTCATTGTCGTCACCAGGGATCTCGCATGTTTCATTTGGATTTAAAACAGCTTGAAAAGAATAATTACCGATGGTTGTAAATATGCCACAAATACGTCTTTCTATTAAATCAAAAGGCGTTTGTGTTTCTTCGGCATCATTATATGATTGTTTAGTGAAAGCAACCAGTTCATAAGTTCCCAACATGTTAGGTTTAGGTCCGTTTCCTTTCGGATCTAATAATTCCATTGTAGCAAAACCTACACCTTGAATATGATTCTGAAAATAATACATATCAACCGCGCCACCGACATCAAATGGAATTATAGCATGCCCAACAATATCATTCATCTTACCTAAAACAGACTCAAGTGCTTGTTCCTTTTGTACGTAGTACTCATGGTATTCTTCCTGCGAAATTTCCGGGGCAGCAGCTTCTGCTTTTCCCTTTTTACCAGAGAAGATTTTCTTCAAAAAACTCATATTCAACTATCAATCATTTAATCGCAACTAATATGCTGGAGTAGAGAGGCAATACATTCCCCCTACTCCTTAGGAAAGAATTTCCTTCTTAAACTTCGGCGGTATCCGCTTTTTAGTGGCCTGTTCAAAGGCGTAACCTAATTTTATAATACCAACCTCATCATATGCTGTGCTAACAAAGGATATTCCAACCGGAAGTTCATTCCAATAGCCCATAGGTATCGTTATATGCGGATACCCCGCCATAGCCGCCGGACCTGAATAGGAGAAACCATTATCATAATCGCCATTGATCAGGTCGATACAGCAGGCAAAGCCATTGGTTGGAGCTGCAATCGCATCCAGTTTATTATCCTTTAAGATTTTATCAATTGTACTCCTGGTGATGGTGGTTGTATTCTTTACCGCATCCAGGTACTCTTTGGCATTCAGATCGCCTTTTTTCTGCGCCAGTTCCAGGGTCTCCTGTTTAAAATATGGCATGGCTTTGCCTTCGTTCTTTTTGTTGAATTCGATCACATCAGCCAATGTTTTTACTTTCGCGTTTGCTTTGCTCAGGTAATTATTTACACCATCTTTAAACTCGTACAGCAAAACAGTAAACTCGTCCTTGCCTGCCTGTTTTATTTCCTTATACACATCTACTTCTACGATTGTAGCACCTTTACTTTTTAAGAGTTCAACGGCTTCGTGGAATATTTTATCCATACCGGGATTTACAGTAAGACCGCCTTTTTCCACTCCTATTCGTTTACCCTGAAGACCATTCGCATCCAAAACCTTAGTATAATCTAAATCCATTTCGCCCGAACGAACCTTATCTACCCGATCACCTGCACGCACAACTGGTATGTGTGAAGATGGGTCTTGCGGATCTGTGTATGCTAATGCGCCCAATAAAATTGCCGCATCTTTTACAGTCCGTGCCATCGGCCCTGCTGTATCCTGCGTTTTAGATATTGGAATAATACCCGCTCTGCTCCACAAACCAACCGTAGGTTTTATGCCCACCAATCCATTCACTGATGACGGCGAAACAATCGAGCCGTCTGTCTCAGTCCCTATGGCTATAGCGCATAAATTAGCCGAAGCTGCCGAGCCAGAGCCAGCACTCGATCCGCTTGGGTTACGGTCAAGCACACAAGGGCACTTGGTTTGCCCTCCCCTGCTGCTCCAGGCGCTGGTTGAGTGAGACGAACGGAAATTTGCCCATTCGCTCAGGTTAGTTTTACCTAAAAGTACCGCACCTGCTTCGCGAAGTTTTTTTATGATGAAGGCATCCTGTTTGGCAATATTACCTTCAAGCGCCAGGGCTCCGGCGGTGGTCATCATTTTATCGCCCGTATCGATATTATCTTTTACGAGCACGGGAATGCCGTGCAAAGGTCCACGCACTTTGCCGTTGGCACGTTCCTTATCCATCGCATCGGCAATATCCAAAGCATCAGGGTTCACCTCAATTACCGCATTTAATTTCGGACCGGCTTTATCAATAGCGTCAATACGCTTCAGATAAAGCTCTGTAATAGAACGTGAAGTATATTCCTTGTTTTGCATTTTTTGCTGAAGGGTATCGATTGTTACCTCGTTCAGCTCAAAATCGTCATGGAAGCCGTCGTCCTTCTGTTCATCTTTTTTATCAGTCGGTACAGCATTGCAAGCGCCTGCAACCAGCGCGGTTACCCCGGCTACCGAAGTTGTTTTTAAGAAATTTCTCCTGTGCATGATAAGTGTAGATAAGCAGCTACAAGTAACGGATTTTTGGAGAAAGAAGCAAGGGGTGATTAGTGATCGGTTAATCAGTTATCAGTGACTGGGCGAAGATTCTACCCGCTCTGTCATATTCCGCTAGCCAGCGGATCGACATCTCTCCCCTAATTCTAGGGCGAGAATTTTTTAACTCCTCCCCTAGAATTAGGGGAGGTTGGATGGGGTAAACTATATCGCCGGGTTGGCCGCATACTCATTCCACAACTCATCTACGGTTTTACCGGTCGCTTTTTTCCAACTATCATCTGTGTAAATATGCTTGCGAAGTTGGGTATTCAAATCTTTAGCCAATCCAGGTTTTACCTTTTCTTCTATCCAAACCAGGAAACGGGCCGTTATACGATAAGCGTTATCATAATTCTGAGTAGGTTTAAAATCAGGCAATGACCATTTGGCTGCAGGATTGTTCATACCAAATTTATAGCGGGCATAGTCGGCTATGCCCTCGGTCAACCATCCCGGACCAACGCTTTCGCCATAATCCTGTACTATGTGCATCACTTCATGCGTCACCACATCAATATCTTCCGGGCGCTTATGCAGCCAGGCCGAGCTGATGGTTACTTTGCCATTTGCAGTCTCCGCTACTCCCTTATAAGTGGTATCGATCACCATTTTAACTTCTTTCAAAGTTTTGTGATTATAAGTTTTTGCCAGTTCTGGATAGACGGTGAAAAATGTATTGATCAACCGTTGCTGCTCAGCGGTGTCCAAAGTAGCATCGAAATTAGAAAAGGTGAGAGTGTAGCCCTTCTTTTTGATAACCTGTGTTTGCTGTGCCGAAACAGTCAGCCCCAATAAACAAACCCATAAAGTGAAGAAGTAATTACGCATAGTGTAAAACAATTTGCGGCAAATATAAATTCTCCATTCAAATAGCATTGTAAAATTGCTATCGACAATCGGCACTGTGTTCCGACTTAACTAAAAAGCTTTACTTTTGCTGCGGGATTTTCCCAATATCTATGACGCAAATAAACGAACTGCATACCCAGGCTGTACAATTGCTGCAACAGCTTATCTCCATACCATCATTCAGCCGCGAAGAAAATTTGACAGCTGATGTGATCGAAAAATATCTGAAAGAAAAAGGTATCCAAACGCACCGGAAGTTGAACAATATCTGGGCGTGGAACAAACATTTTGATGCCTCGAAACCGACTATACTGCTCAATTCGCATCACGATACAGTAAAACCCAACTCAGGCTACACCCGCGATCCGTTTGATGCTAAAATTGAAGATGGCAAGCTTTATGGTCTAGGTAGCAATGACGCAGGTGGCTGTTTAGTGTCGCTCATTCATACCTTCCTTTATTTCTATGATAAAGAAGAAATGAAATATAATTTCTGCCTTGCTACTACCGCTGAAGAAGAAATATCCGGCGTGAATGGACTTGAATTGATTATCCCTGAACTGGGTCATCTGGACTTTGGTATAGTAGGCGAACCTACATTGATGCAGTTAGCCGTTGCAGAACGAGGATTGATGGTATTGGACTGTGTTGCACATGGCAAAGCCGGTCACGCTGCACGAGAAGAAGGCGAAAACGCTATTTATAAAGCAATGAAGGATATTGAATGGTTCCGCACTTTTCGCTTTCCTAAAGAGTCGGAAGAGTTCGGCCCGGTTAAAATGTCTGTCACCATTATTAATGCCGGCTCTCAGCATAATGTAGTGCCGGCAAGCTGCACTTACACGGTGGATGTTCGTGTAACTGATTCATACCGTAACGAAGAGGTATTGGAGATCATCCGTCAGCATGTAAGCAGTGATGTGAAGCCAAGATCCATCCGCCTTAAACCATCTAAAATCGATAAAGGTCACCCCATAGTTCAGGCTGGTATAGCTTTAGGCAGAACCACTTACGGCTCCCCTACTACGTCTGACCAGTCCTTACTGGATATCCCGTCATTAAAAGTCGGCCCGGGCGATTCGGCGCGCTCGCATACGGCCGATGAGTTTGTTTATGTAGACGAGATCAGGGAAGGGATCGATCTGTATATCAAAATGCTCGGAAGCATCGTTTGATGATGATTTATTGAAAGATAATTTATAAATTCAGCGCTATATTTATAAACCTTATCTCATATGAAACTTCTTTGTTCTGCAATCATCTGTATTACCATTCTTGCATCTTTTATACCCTACCGGGAGGTAAATCTTTATGATTCATCTGGCAATTCCGCCGCTTATATTGACGATTTCCTGGGCGATCGGATAATTTTTTTATGGGACGGCACCCCTAAGGCATACCTCATACAAACGGATGTTTTCGGCTTCAATGGTAAACACCTGGGCTGGTTTGAGAAAGGGATACTGCGTGATAATAAAGGCGAAGTAGTAGCTACTGATAAAGAAGCTGCTGATAAGATCACGATCGATAGTTCATTAAAAGGGTTGAAACAATCACCACCACTAAAGAAGTATCATGAATTAGCGCCGATAAGACCATACTTCAGCACGCTATGGTCTTTAACTCGTTTAAACGATTTTTTGTTAGGCGGCACAGACAATTAGTATAAGAAAAATCTTATTTTTAGATAATGCGTTGCGTATGAATCTAAAAGTCAAGAAGGTTGACCTAAAAAACATTTTGCCGCTGAGAGCGCTTTTTCTCAAGGAAAATCATTTCCAGGTAAGATACGATGCCTGCCATGCCCGCGGTTGGACCGACTCCTATCTGATCTCTATTGATGGTATAGAAATAGGCTATGGGTCTGTAAAAGGCAAGGATGATCTTTCACATAGAGATGCCATTTTTGAGTTTTACCTCACACCGAAAAACCGCAAATATTCCAATTCAGCTTTTGAAATGCTCATAAAGGTATCAGGTGCTAAATACATCGAATGTCAAAGCAACGAGCATCTGCTTTCGTCCATGCTTTTTGAGTTTTCCAGTCAGGTATCATCGGATGTCATTCTATTTGAGGATGATCAATTTGCATTCCTGAATGTTTCCGGGGCTACTTTCCGAAAGAAAGAAAGCGGCGAGCAATCATTCGATCATAAAAGCGAGCCCGACGGCGATTATGTAATTGAAGTGGATGGCGAAATAGTAGGTACCGGTGGATTCCTGCTGCATTATAATTTCCCATTTGCCGATCTGTACATGGAAGTGCGGGAAGACCAGCGCAAGAAAGGATATGGAAGCTTAATGATACAAGAATTGAGAAAAGCCTGCTTTGATGCCGGCAGGGTACCCGCAGCCCGTTGCAACATCACCAATAAAGCATCAAAGGCTACTCTAATGAAGGGTGGGTTAAAAATTGCAGGCTATATGCTTACAAGTGAAATCAAACCTGGATGCTTATGATCTTTCCGCCTTTTACCAATCTTATCACCGACCGTCTTATTCTACGTGAGCTACAAGCAAGCGATGCTGACCAAATTTTCAGGATACGTACAGACGCGAGAGTAAATGAGTTTCTCGACCGTGGGCCTACCAAATCGGTTTATGAAAGCTTGAAATTCATTCATAACCTTCTGAAGGCACAAAACAATCAGGATTCGATAGTGTGGGCCGTCACCCTAAAAAATGAGCCCAAGCTTATTGGTACCGTGCTTTACTGGCACATTGCTAAAGAACAGGATAAAGCTGAACTGGGCTACGAAATGCTGCCTGAATATTGGGGGCAAGGTATTATGCGGGAAGTGCTGACAGAAGTGATTCGTTTTGGATTTGAAACCATGAAATTAAAAACTATTGTAGCTGAGACAAAAGCAGTTAATTTGAGATCGGTCAATGCGTTGGAGAAATGCGGATTTGAAGAAATTGGAAAAGCTAATGATGATTATTTGATTTACCAGCTAACTGGCATTTTATAATCCTATTATTTTATTATGATTAATCCCATATTTGCACCATGAGCAAGTTATGGCAAAAAACCACCAATGTTAATGAGCTGGTAGAAAACTTTACCGTTGGGCGCGACCGCGAGTTCGACGAACAAATGGCCGCTTTTGATGTGCTGGGATCACTTGCTCATACCCGTATGCTCCAAAGCATCGGACTGATGGATGAAGCTGATCTGAGCCTTGTTCAAAAAGAATTAAAAGCTATTTACAAAGATATTCAAGCTGGTAATTTTAGTATTGGCGAGGGCGTGGAAGATGTGCATTCGCAAGTTGAATTGCTCCTCACCCAGCGTATTGGCGATGCCGGCAAGAAGATACACAGCGGTCGTTCTCGAAACGACCAGGTGTTGGTTGATCTAAAACTTTTCTTCAGGGGCCAGTTGCAGGAAACAGTGGAAGTGACTTATACCTTATTCCGCCTGCTTATTGCATTGAGTGAAAAACATAAAGATGTGCTCTTACCAGGCTATACCCATTTACAAGTAGCCATGCCATCCTCATTTGGCTTATGGTTCGGCGCTTATGCCGAAAGTTTGGCGGATGATTTAGAAACTGTTTTAGCAGCGTATCGCATTACCAATAAAAACCCATTGGGTTCCGCAGCCGGCTATGGTTCGTCATTCCCACTGAACCGTACGATGACCACCGAGCTTTTAGGTTTCAATAATCTGAACTACAACGTAGTTTATGCACAAATGGGTCGTGGTAAAACCGAACGGATCATTGCCCAGGCTATTGCCAATATCTCTGCCACTCTTGCAAAAATGGCGATGGACCAGGCATTGTATCTGAGTCAGAACTTTGCTTTTGTAAGTTACCCGGATACGCTCACCACCGGCAGCAGCATTATGCCGCATAAAAAGAATCCTGATGTTTGGGAAATTATGCGCGGCAAATGCAACCGTTTGCAGGCACTGCCAAATGATGTGGCTATGATGACCACCAACCTGCCATCGGGCTATCATCGTGAGTTACAATTGCTGAAAGAATTACTCTTCCCGGCATTTGCCGACCTGAAGAACTGCCTGCACATGGCTGCTTTTATGTTGCAGCACATCGAGGTAAAAACTGATATTCTGAATGATCCGAAATATGCCTATCTGTTTAGTGTGGAAGAGGTCAACCGTATGGTACTGGATGGCACGCCATTCCGTGATGCGTATAAACAAGTTGGGGTGGCAATCGAACAAGGCATTTTCAATCCTGATAAAAAAGTGAATCATACCCATGAAGGCAGTATTGGTAATCTGAACAACGCCGAGATCACTGCTTCAATGGATAAGTTGCTGGCTAATTTCAATTTCAAAAAGGTGCAGAAGGCTATTGATAGTCTTGTAGCTTAATTGGTATAATTATGAACGGTCAAAACAGAAGCGACATTTATCCAGGACTGGAAGTGGATATCATCCTTAAAAAAGATCAGCGCAGCGGGAAAAGGACACGAGGTATAGTAAAAGATCTGCTCACCAGTTCAGCCTATCATTCGCGTGGAATAAAAGTAAGATTGGAAGACGGCCAAATCGGCCGTGTTGTTGAAATTATTGAAGAATAATCTGGAAATAGTAATTTAGTCCTTATTTAAACCCCAAAATGACTAAAACCGTACAGCCCGATAAACGCGTATTCTTTCGTCTTGATGCACATTATCGTCTGCTTATCGCGCTGGCAGCAGCCGTAATTGGCTTTTTCAGTTTCCAGAATTCCCACGGCTTGCCTGCTGTTATCCTATTCACCTGGATCACATTTGCTTCGTCTATTATACTGATGGATTGGATCATCATCCTATCTTCTCATCCACGTGAGGTGCGAAAAATTGCCAAACTACAGGACTCCAGCCGTGCATTTTTGTTTTTGTTTGTGATCGCTGCCTCCATAGCAAGTTTTGGCGCTATCGTGTTCCTGCTAAAATCAACTAAAGGACACAGTAGCGATGTAAATTCACATATTCTACTTGCAATCACCGGAGTAATCATTTCATGGTGGCTGTTACATACCATTTTCACCCTCCGGTATGCACACCTATATTATGATATCAGGAAAGATGACGGCACACCCAAACCTGGCGGCGGATTGGAGTTCCCGGGAAATGAAGAGCCTGATTACCTCGATTTTGTTTACTTCTCTTTTGTATTAGGCATGACCTTCCAGGTGTCTGATGTTGTCATCACGTCAAAAAAAATACGGCGCATGGCTACAATGCATGGTTTATTATCTTTTGGTTATAATACTGCGATACTTGCCTTAAGCATCAATGTAATATCCGGCATGGTGGCACAATAGTAGCCTCACCCAGCCCTCTAGAAAGGAGAGGGAGTTAAAACATTTCTGAAGTCCTCTCCTTTGGAGAGGATTTAGGTGAGGCTGACTAGTCTTCTATCTTAGAATATTTCCGCGTATCACCCATCGCAACATAAACCACCAGTGAGATCAGGATACAACCTGTCACATACCAGTAAAAATAATCGGCATGATGGTTCTGCTTAAAAGCGAGGGCCAATGTTTCGGCCGTACCACCAAACAAGGACACGGCTATGGCATACGGAAAACCTACACCCAACGCCCTGATATTTGCGGGAAAAAGCTCAGCCTTAACCACGGCGTTGATAGAGGTATAAGCGCTGGTGATCACCAAGGCGCACATCACCAATAAAAAGGCGGGCCAAACTTCTTTGGTATTGCCCAAAGTCGTCATGATCGGTACGGTTGCAAAAGCGCCGGCAATACCAAAGCCAATGAGCAACGGCTTACGACCTATCTTATCCGACAGCAAACCAAACAATGGCTGTAATAACATAAACACCACAAGGCTCAGGGTAGATATTAAAGCTGCATTCGCATTGCTGAAGTTTGCCGTATCCACCAAAAACTTCTGCATGTAAGTGGTAAATGTATAGAAGGCCACTGTGCCGCCAATGGTAAGTCCGATGACGGTTAATACTGCCTTGGGATGCTTCAATAATGCTTTTATAGTTCCCCTATCGTCTTTCGTATCTTCCTGTTTAAAGGATGCCGATTCCTGCAAGCTGCGGCGCAAGTACATTACTGTAACCGCCAGTATCGCCCCGAATACAAAAGGAATACGCCAGCCCCATTGGTGCAGTTCTTTTTCTGTCAGAAACACTTTCTGCAATAGCACTACAAAACCCGAGGCGATCAATTGCCCCATAATGAGCGTTACATATTGAAAGCTCGAATAAAACCCACGATGTTTTTTGGTGGCCATCTCGCTCAGGTAAGTGGCGCTGGTACCGTACTCCCCTCCTACACTCAGGCCTTGTATAATTCGCGATAGCAATAAAATGATAGGAGCCGCTATACCGATCTGCTTATACCCCGGCACGATGGCGATGATGAGTGAGCCAATGCTCATCAGCAATACCGAAAATGTTAATGCTGCTTTTCTACCTTTTTTATCAGCATAAGTGCCCATCAGCCAGCCACCTATAGGTCGCATTAAAAAGCCTATGGCGAATATTGCTGCCGTGCTCAATAGTTGTACGGTTTGGTTTCCTTTCGGGAAGAACGTGGCTGCAAAGTATAGCGAGAAAAAAGAGTAGATATACCAATCGTACCACTCCACCAAGTTGCCTAGTGAGCCGCCGATGATGGATTTGATGCGATTGAATTGAATTTGGTCGGATTGCGGCATAGTTAGTTTGCCATGCAATATAAAAAGATTTCTCTCTTCGTTTCAAAAACAGATCGCTTACAAAACATAGTTCAATTTGGGCTAAAGCCCGTGTCCTCTTGATCATCAAACCGTTCCATAAATGGAACGGCAATGAATAATCTTTCAATTTTATCTTAATTCATTGCCGTTCGGCTTCAGCCAACGATTAACAGCAGATTGCTTGAATGGCTTTAGCCAAACTATTACATTGCTATTTGCGGAATGCTGTTTCTTCCTTATCTTGTCTCAATGTTTTTTACCGAAGACTTTGTCACTTACACCTGGAAATTTCGCCTGTTTGATCGCGAGAATCTGCAAACTACTACCGGCGAAATCATCGAAGTATTTTCTGCCGGTTTGGCCAATAAAGATTCGGGCCCTGATTTTCATAATGCCCGTATCCGCATCGGTGATACTACATGGGCCGGGAATGTAGAGATCCATATCAATTCATCCGACTGGCATAAACATCATCATACCCACGATAAAGCCTACGCCAATGTAATACTGCATGTGGTTTACCGCGATGATGAACCCATCATCTTACCTGATGGTCGCCGCCTGCCGACACTGGAGCTTCATAACCGCATATCACCTGATCTGTATAACCGCTATCGCCATCTGATCTACGGCAATCAGCAGATCATCCCTTGCGAGGGCAGCATACGTCATGTAGACGACATCACCCTGCGCAACTGGCTCACCCGTGTGTTGGTTGAACGGTTGGAAAAACGCTCCGTTGCTGTGATGAAAGGCATCGAAGTTAACAAGGGCGATTGGGAAGAGACCTTTTACCAATTCCTTGCGGCACAATTTGGGTTTAAGACCAATGCGGTACCTTTTGAGCTGATGGCTAAATCGTTGCCACAACTTACTTTGGGGAAGCATAAAAATAATCCGCTGCAAATAGAGGCTTTGATATTCGGTCAGGCTGGTTTTTTGGAGGATGATTTGAACGATGAGTATCCGCAGAAACTTAAAGAAGAATACACCTTCCTCCAAAAGAAATACGACCTGAAACCCATTGAAAAACACCTGTGGAAGTTCATGCGGTTACGTCCCCAAAACTTCCCGACCATTCGCCTGGCGCAGTTTGCGGCTTTGATCGTCAAATCAAATCACCTGTTCTCGAAAGTATTGGATATTAAGGATATTGATTCGCTGCGAAAACTATTCACCAGTCTGGAGGTTAACCCTTATTGGGAGACGCATTACCGCTTTGATGCGGCGTCGAAGCCGATATCAAAAAGTCTGGGACAATCTTCCATTGATATTTTATTATTGAATACCTTTGTATTGTTCCTGTTTAGTTATGGCAAATACACGCAGCAAGAGTACTTTATCAACAGAAGTTTGAAATTGTTGGAAAAATTGCCTGCCGAGCAAAACAAAATCGTAACTAATTTTGATTCTGTTGGTATAAAGGTTAATACCGCTTTTGATTCGCAGGCGCTATTGGAGCTAAAAAATAATTACTGCGACTATAAGAAATGCCTGCAATGCGGCGTTGGAAATAAAATACTAAGAATGGCTTGATATGTTGCAAAGGATAATCACTTTTTTCGAACGGTACTCTTTCGGCGTTTGTACATACATCGGCGAACGCTTCAACATTTCTATTAATAAAATACGCCTGTTTTTTATTTACTCGTCGTTCCTTGCCGTCGGCTTCCCACTGATCGTTTACTTTTTCGCCGGCATCGTGCTTGATTTCCGCAGATATTTTAAAAGGAAACACTCCAAGGTAACAGATCTGTTGCCGTAATTGACCGCTGATTTTCTCGGTTTGTGTGGTTGCGTTAATGTTCTCGCGCTTCACTCAAAACTTACGTGATTTGTAATCAATGCTTAATAGGTATTGCGATTGTTCGGTCACGGATGCTGGATCATGTTAATTACTCGTCGCAGACGAGCGTTAGAATAAATAATCAACACCATCAAAAAATCACCTAAATCGGCAGCACTTTGTAAATTTTTTGTATCAAATACGCAAACTTTTTAAAAAAACGATTTTTGCTCTTATCTTAAGCCCTCCAATTATTCTATTTTTCAACCCTTATAAATCGTACTATTGAAAGGCTTTTATAACCCTGCCCGTTTTAAAATACCCCTTCTATTATTCAGTTGCCTGCTGGCTGCCGGTGCTTTCGCACAGAAAAAAAATGCTTCCTATCAGTATCATATCCGTCGTGCTGCTTCTAAAATTGTGGTTGACGGCAATGGCGATGAACCTGCATGGCAGCAGGCTGACTCAGCAGCCAACTTCCAAATGGTATTGCCGATGGACACGAGTCTGGCCAAAATACCCACCGTGGTGCGTATGACCTACGATGATCATAATCTCTATATCCTCGCGGTTTGCTATACTAACATTCCCGGGCCGAACATGGTAGAATCGCTGAAGCGCGACTTTAGCTTTGTGAAGAACGACAACTTCATCTTCTTTATCGACCCTTTCGACGCTCGTACCGATGGTTTCACGTTTGGCGCAAATGCCGCAGGTGCACAATGGGACGGCAGCATGTATTCGGGCGGCAGTGTCGATCTGAACTGGGATAATAAATGGACATCATCTGTAAAAAACTATCCCAACAAATGGGTGTTCGAGGCCTCAATACCGTTTAAAAGTATCCGCTATAAAAAGGGTATCAAGGAGTGGGGCATCAACTTTAGTCGTAATGATTTAAAGGGTGCCGAAAAATCAGCCTGGGCACCTGTTCCGCGCCAGTTCCCTACGGCTTCATTGGCCTATACCGGCGTTTTGGTTTGGGACGAGGAGCCGCCTGCATCAAGCAGCAACGTGTCTATCATCCCCTATGCACTAGCAGGCATTACCAAAGATTACCAGGCGAATACCTCAGCCGCTTTCAAAAAAGAATTTGGCGGCGATGCGAAGATCGCTTTATCGCCATCCCTTAACCTGGACATGACCGTGCACCCGGATTTCTCGCAGGTAGATGTAGATCAGCAGGTGATCAATTTGAGCCGCTATGAGCTTTTCTTCCCGGAAAAAAGGCAGTTCTTTCTGGAGAATGGCGATTTGTTTTCAAACTTCGGATATTCAGATATCAGGCCATTTTTTTCAAGGCGTATCGGCTTAAATCAACCCATAGATTTTGGTGCCAGGATGACCGGCAAACTGGATAAAGACTGGCGCATCGGCTTAATGGACATTCAGACAGGCACATCAGAGTCAGGTGGTTTGGATGCGGGCAACTATGGTACCATTACCCTGCAAAGGCGTGTGCTCGACCGCTCTAACATCGGCTTCATGTTCATCAATAAGCAGGTAACAGAAGCTCCGTCGGGCTCAACTATTGGCCCTAATGATTACAACCGCAATATCGGCATGGAGTTTAACCTGGCATCAAGAAGCAATATCTGGACAGGAAAACTATTGGGCCTGAAGTCATTCACGCCGGGTAAGAACGGTCATGATTTGGTATTGGCCGATCACCTGCAATACCTGAGCAAATACTGGACGCTGTACATGCAGGAGGAATATGTGGGCAAAAACTATAACGCTGCTGTGGGTTATGTGCCGCGCGTTGGCTACATCAAGCTGAACCCGCTGATACTGCGCAACTTCTTCCCGAAGAAAACCGCGGTATTGAGCTACGGCATTCAGGCTAACTCCAACTATTTCTTTAACGAGAGCTTTAACCGGACGGATAATGAAAGCGCGCTGTCATTTATCACCACTTTCCGCAACCGCAGCACCGTCACCGTTTCGGGCATCAATGATTTTGTGAACCTGCAACAACCTTTTGATCCTACAAATACCGGTAAGCAACCCCTTGCTATAGGCACACAACACAAATACAATTCGCTGGATATCCTGGTGGTGTCGAAACCACAAAGCGTATTTACTTATCAATTGGAAAGTATATTTGGCGGTTATTATGATAACGGCCACCGCCTGGCTTTTAGCGGGACACTCGGCTATCGTTTCCAGCCCTATGTAAATATTGCTATAAACGGAACCTATACTGATCTGCGTTTGCCTGCACCTTATGGCGATACACGGTTCACCCTCATCGGCCCTAAAATGGATATTACATTTACCAATACGCTTTATTTTACAACCTACGTGCAATACAGCGATCAGCAAAAGAACATGAACATCAATACCAGATTCCAGTGGCGTTACAAGCCGGCATCCGACCTGTTTATTGTTTATGGTGAAAACTCGATACCGTCGCCTTATACCCCTAAAAACAGGCAACTGGTAATCAAGTGGACGTATTGGCTAAATATTTAACAAAAGGGGTAGTATTTATCCCGAATATTTTAAATTTACCCTGATAGTTTTTAAAAAACTGTCTCTGCTTATAAACCTCTTAAACAACGCAAATGAAAACCCAATTCAGACTACCGGTATTTCTGTTGATCGGTGCAGCCTCATTAGCTTTCACCTTTCCCACATCTAAAAAACCAATCGTGAGCAAGGCCACAGGCTGGATCAGCATTTTTGATGGCAAATCATTAAAAGGCTGGCATGGCTACAACAAAACCGGCCCGGTTAAAAACTGGGAGGTGGAAGATGGTGCATTGGTGTGCCTCGGTGCAGCCAAAGATGCATCAGGCGGCGACATTGTAACCGACAAGAAATACACCGATTTTGAATTGAAGTGGGACTGGAAAGTATCTAAAGGCAGCAACAGCGGCGTAATGTACCACGTGCTGGAAGGTTCGAAATGGCACTCACCATACGAAACGGGTCCGGAATACCAGATTATAGACGACATTGGCTTTCCCGAAAAACTGGAAGACTGGCAAAAGGCAGGTGCTGATTACGCTATGCAGCCGGCAAACGACCAGAAAGTGCTGAAACCTGTAGGCGAATGGAACCAGAGCCGGATCGTTTTCAAAAAAGGGCATGTAGAGCATTGGCTGAACGGCAAAAAAATAGTTGAGTTTGAAGCCTGGAGCGATGACTGGAATAAAAAACGCACCGAAGGCAAATGGAAAGACTACCCGGATTACGGCAAAGCCAAAACCGGAGAGATCGCCTTACAGGATCACGGCGATAAGGCTTACTATAAGAACATCTTTATTCGTGAACTGAACTAGTTGATTAGGTTGATTGAGTTAAGTGGTTGATTAAGTTTTAATCTCCAACTCAATCAACCTAATCCAACCCAATCAACTTATTCTAACTTAATCCAACTTAATCAACCACTTAATGGAAGAAAAGAAATTAGACACCCGGCGGGAGTTCCTCAAAAAGTCGGCTATAGCGGCAGCAGCTTTTACCATAGTTCCCCGTTTTGTTTTGGGTAAAGGATACATCGCCCCAAGCGATCAGCTCACCAAGGGCATTATCGGCGTAGGCGGCATGGGCAAAAACCATATCCCCTACGCAGGCACCAAAGTAGTGGCCATTTGTGATGTAGACAAAAACCACCTGCAGGAAGCGTCAACAATGCTGAACAACGGCGCAAAAATGCTAAGCGATTACCGCGAACTGATCCAACTGCCTGAGGTAGACATTGTACACATCGCTACGCCACCACACTGGCATGGCATTATGGCTGCCGATGCAGCACGTGCCGGAAAGGACATCTGGTGCGAAAAACCAATGACCCACACCATTGGTGAAGGCAAGCGCGTGATGGAAGCCGTACAGCAACACGGACGTATTTTCAGGCTGAACACCTGGTTCCGCTTTTCCGACAATTTTTACGGCATGGGTACTACAGTTAAGCCTATCAAAAAACTGGTAGAAAGTGGCTTGCTTGGCTGGCCATTGACTGTTACCGTAGGCAGGCACACCGGCTTCGACTGGAAATTCTATTGGGTAGGCAAAACCAATCTGCCGGAAATGCCTGTTCCGGCTGAACTGGATTACGAAACGTGGCTGGGCCCTGCTCCTTACAAGCCATACCACCCGCACCGTGTACACCAAACTTTCCGTGGTTATTGGGATTACGATGGTGGTGGTTTGAGCGACATGGGTCAGCATTATATCGACCCTATTCAGTACTTCTTAGGTAAAGACGATACCAATCCGATCAGTGTTGAACTGGATGCACCTCAACAAAACATGGATGCTGTAGGTACCTGGCGCAAGATCACCTACACTTATGCTGATGGGTGCAAGATCATACTGGATGGCGAAGGCAGCGTAGAGGGCGTACCTTATATCGAAGGTCCGAAAGGTAAACTGTATCCGGGCTTTAAATCGGACATACCAGATCTGGAAAGAAAACTGGCGGCCTTCCCTGACCCTGAACCGCAGGTAACCGACTTTATCGACGCGGTAAAGAACAGGAAAAAGTTTGCACTAAATGAGCAGAACGGCTACCGTTCATGTACCATCATCAATATGGGTTTGGCTGCATTGCGTTTAGGCCGTTCGTTAAAGTTCGACCCTGTTAAACAGGAGTTTATTGATGACGAAGGAGCAAACCGTTTGATATTCCCGCCACTTCGCGGACCATGGACCATTTAATTCAAGTTTGAGATCACAATCATGAAAAAAATATTTACATCAATTGCTGTTCTGTCACTATTCGCCACGCTTGCAAAGGCACAGGATAGCAACATCACCGCCATACTGGATAAGGAACCTGCCATTAAGGAAGCAGAACTGAACGCCAATGCCGAAAAAACGATGGCGTTGGGTGAGCAGGGCATTGTCAAGATGCTCGGAATGCTGCAGGCACCCGGTCAGGCAGATAACACTAAAATCTATGACGCCATCAGTGGATTCTCGTTTTACATTACCCAAAGGACGAAGGAACCATGGCGTGCAACCGCAGTAAAAGCCTATTGTTCAGCTTTGCCAAAGGTAAGCGATAAGGAAAATCAGGCCTTTATTATCAGTCAGCTACAAATGATCGGCAAAGATGATGCTGTATCAACTTTAAAAAGCTATTTGGGAGACGAACGCCTGTGCGATCCTGCTGCCCGGGCTTTAGTGAAGATTAATACGACAGCATCAAAAGCAGCTCTGTTATCAGCTTTGAGCAGCTCACAGAGCAAATGCAAAATAACCCTGATAGAAGCTTTGGGAGACAGCAAGAATGCATTAGCTGTTCGTGGCATTTCAGCTCAAATAGGCAAAGACAAAATGACCGATAAAGTGGCTTTGTATGCATTGGCTAATATCGCAAGCCCAGTTTCCATCGGTCCGATGGCAAATGCCGCTGACCAGGCTAAGTACACCTATGATGTTACCGATGCTACTTCTGCTTACCTGATGTTTATCCGTAACCTTGGTGCAAAAAATGCAGTAACCGCAACAAAATTGGCAAAGGCATTACAGACCAAAGCAAGCTTAGCCAACCAGGTTCAAACACAAACGGCCGCTTTAAAAATATTGGTTGATCTGCAAGGCAGCAAAAGTACACCAATGCTGGTTGTAGCTGCGCGAAACAATAACGCGCAATACCGTGATGCTGCATTGAAATTTGCTCAAGCCTACGTTACTCCGATTACTACTGCTTTGTGGACAGCAGAGTTGCAAAAAGCAGGAACAGATGAAAAAGTAGCGATCATCAAAATGCTGGGCATTACCCGCCCTGCTACTGCTTTACCCGCCGTTGAAAAGCAATTGAACAGTCCGGATAAAGGAGTGGCGATAGCTGCCGTTGACGCTTCCGGGAAGATCGGTCAGGATAAAGCTATTGGCGAAATATTGAATGTAATGCGTACCGGCGATGCAGATAAAATTACTGCTGTGCAGAATGCGTTGCTGATTATGAAAGGCTCGACTGTCGTAAACAAAGTCGCTAATGCACTACCGGACATGTCGGCTGATGGTAAAGTGGCCTTGCTTAATGTATTGGCTGCGCGCCAGGCACATAGCAAGATTGATATCGTAACCCCGCTTCTGAATAGCAAAGACGCCAATGTTCGCGCTGCTGCTTTTGCATCATTAAAGCAATTAGCTGGGCCAGATAACGTGAGCCATTTATTCCTGATGCTCAAATCATCAGAAACAACAACTGAAGCCACTGATGTTCAGGCTGCTATAATTTCTGTTTTGAGTCAGGCCAAAGACAAATCAAACCAAAGCACACAAGTACTTGAGCAAATGGAACAGGCACCTGCCGATAAAAAGCCTCTATACTTTAACATACTGGCAAGCGTGGGGGATAAAAAATCATTGGCTGCTATTTCTTCCGTGTATGCCAGGGGCGATGATGCAACCAAACAAGCTGCTGTTACTGCGCTTTCTCAATGGGCGGATGTAAGCGCTGCCCCTGAATTATACCTGATCAGCAAAGAAACAACCAACGCAGACTTAAAAAACCAGGCATTGCGCGGTTATGTAGCCGCCATCAGCAAGTCAAATTATCCTGCTGATGAAAAGATCATTTACCTGCGCGATGCAATGGACATAGCCCAAACTGTTCCACAGAAAAAATTGATACTGCAAGAAGCAACCAACAACAAAACATTCCCTGCGCTGGTGTTCATCAGCAAATATCTGGATGACCCACAATTGCAGGAAGATGCTGCTGATGATGTATCCAACATTGCATTATCAGATAAGAACTTTTACGGCAATAATGTAAAGGAGTGGCTGAACAAATCAATACAAATAAAAAAGGGTGGCGATAGTGATTATGAGAAAGTGGCTATCCGCAAGTTCATTAACGAAATGCCGGCTGATGCTGGTTTAGTGGCCTTGTTCAACAATAAAGACCTGACCGGCTGGAAAGGCCTTGTTGGCAACCCCATTACACGCAGCAAAATGGATGCGGCTACTTTGGCCAAAGAACAGCATAAGGCAGATTCGATCATGAACAAAGGCTGGTATGTAAAAGACGGTATCCTGAACTTTAGCGGCGAAGGCGAAAACCTGTGTACCACAAAGCAATACCGCAATTTCGAATTGTACGTAGACTGGAAGATCGAACCAAAAGGTGATGCAGGCGTTTATTTGCGAGGTTCGCCACAGGTGCAGATTTGGGATACTTCTCGTGTAGATGTTGGCGCACAGGTAGGCTCTGGCGGTCTGTACAATAACCAGGCACATGAAAGCAAACCCCTAAAGCTGGCTGATAATGCTATTAACGACTGGAACAACTTCCACATCATCATGAAAGGTGATAAAGTAACTGTTTATCTGAATGGGGTGCTTGTGGTAGATAACACGGTTCTGGACAATTATTGGGACCGCAAGCAGCCTATCTTCCCCAAAGAGCAAATAGAATTACAGGCTCACGGCAATCACATTTATTATAGAGATATTTATTTGAGGGAGTTGCCGGATTAATACTTGTCTGAACCGGAATTTGTTGAATTGACAGAATGTATATGGTGAATAAAATTCTGGCTATTCTGTAAATTCAACAAATTCCGGTTCAGACATCTTTTTTTAATTCTTATCCACAAATCTATTGTTCGATTCGTTGTATCGCTCACCCACATTTGGATATTTAAGCAGTAAAGCTTCTATTTGTTGAATATCGTCAGCAGCTAAAGCAACATCAACGCTGCCAGCATTATCTTTTAAATTTTTGCGTTTTTTAGTACCAGGGATAGGGATGATATTGTCTCCTTGTGCCAATACCCATGCCAGTGCCAGTTGCGCAGGACTGCACCCTTTTTGCCGCGCTATCCCCGCAAAACCCGAGGCAAGATTTTGGTTATTTTCCTGGTGATCTTTCTGGTAACGTGGTAAAGATTTACGGAAATCATTATCACCTAACTCGTTTAGGTTTAAAGTATTGGTCATTAACCCTCTGGCAAGTGGGCTGAACGGAACAAACAAGATCCCCAACTCCTTGCACAGCGGCAATATTTCAGCTTCTACATCTCTTGTCAGCAAAGAATATTCGCTTTGCAAAGCACTTATTGGATGCACAGCGTGTGCCCTGCGGAGGGAGTTTGCTGATGCCTCGGATAATCCTAAGTATCGTACTTTGCCTTCCTTTACAAGTTCCGCCATTGCTCCAACCATTTCTTCAACCGGTACATTCGGGTCAATGCGGTGAGCATAGTATAAATCGATGGTGTTGATCTTCAATCGTTTTAAACTGGCTTCGACGGCTTGCTTTATGTACGGCGGACTACCATCGAAAGTGCTCAGTCTGCCGTCAGGATGTGCACGGAAGCCAAACTTGGTGGCAATAAATACCTTGTCGCGGTTGGAGCGAAGAACATTTGACAGTAGTTCTTCGTTTCTGCCGTTGCCGTATACATCGGCGGTATCCCAAAAGTTGATGCCGAGGTCGAGTGCGAGGTGTAACGTTTCCAGTGATTCAGCATCGTCCGGGGTGCCGTAGGCATGGCTCATGCTCATGCAGCCCAAACCGATTGCCGATAATTGTTCGCTTTGAGCGAAGGTTCTGTATTTCATAATGTTGACGGATGATTTTGATGCAATATCCTGATAAAAGAGTCAGCGCGTTTAATTGGTTTGTAAAAAAACAAATATTCTGACTTATAAGTCTGTAAACTCATTTCCGTTCGGCTTTAGCTAACGGAATAATGATCATAAAGGCAAAAGGCTTTAGCTGAACGGCAATGAAATAATTATTAAAACCTTCCCAAGAGGTCATTCTGCGTGAGTCTAAATCCGAATACTTTTCTACATTTGGTGAACCATGAACAAAGTACTCAACACCGCTATTATCGGCTTCGGATTTTCGGGCGAAACATTCTTTGCACCCTTTGTAGATTCAAACCCAAACTTCAACCTTAGCAAAATATACACTACCGATCCGGCCCGTGTAACCAAAGCTAAGTCGTTATACCCTGATGTGGAAATCGTTGATAATACGGACAACATCATGAATGATCCGGCTATTGATTTGGTTCTGGTGGGCACCCCTAATACATCGCACCTAAGCCTGAGCAAACAAGCTATACTCGCAGGTAAACATGTGCTGGTGGAAAAACCTTTTACGGTGACGGCAGATGAGGCTAATGAACTGATCGCGTTAGCAAAACAGGAGAATAAGATACTGTCTGTTCACCATAATCGCCGCTTTGACAGCGGACACAATACCATAAAAAAAGTATTAGCAAGCGGCAAATTGGGCCGTTTAGTAGAATATGAAGTGCATTATGACCGTTTCCGCAGGGAATTGCGCCCGAGTGCATGGCGCGAAAAGCCGTTGCCAGGCTCAGGCATACTGTATGATCTGGGTGCTCACATCATCGATGGTGCATTAGAATTATTCGGCAAACCGCTGGAAGTTACCTGCATTATGCTAACCCAACGCCCGGGTTTGGAAGTGGAGGACAACTTTGAAATTATACTGACCTACCCTGCCGGACTAAAAGTAACCCTGAAAGGCGCTATGCTGGTAAAAGTTCCCGGTCCTACCTATGTATTGTGCGGCGACCATGGCACGTTTATAAAATACGGCATGGATGTGCAAGAAGCTGAATTAAAGAAAGGCGGCAGACCGGGTAATTCACCTGGTTGGGGTGTCGAACCGGAATCGATATGGGGTAAACTCACTTACGAAAAGGATGGTAAGGATATCACTGAAACTGTGAAAAGTGAAGAAGGACATTATGAAGATCTGTTTCAAAACGTATATGAAGCCATTGCTGAAGGCAAAGAGCTGATTGTTAAACCAGAAGAGGCAAGGGATACTATCCGCATTATTGAACTGTGTTTTCAGAGCAGCATCGAGAAAAGAACATTGCCTTATTCGGATTAGACAGTTAGTCATGAAGATCATCACCTGGAATTGTAATATGGCTTTCCGCAAGAAAGTTGATTTGCTATTGCGATACCAGCCCGATCTGTTGATCATACAGGAATGTGAACATGCGGATAAGATAGTTTTCCCGGAACCGCCTACCAGCGTTGTTTGGTATGGCGATAATCAGCATAAGGGTCTTGGGGTATTTTCATTCGGAAAATATAAGGTTGAATTGTTATCGGGTCACGAGTCTTCCTTTAAAACGATTCTTCCAATTGCTGTATCTGATAGCAATATTGATTTCACTCTTTTTGCAATATGGGCGAATAATCCGTCGGATAAAGGTCATCAGTATGTCGGGCAGATATGGAAGGCGATCCATCATTATGAGCACCTGATAAGACATGAAAAAACTATTCTGGCAGGTGATTTTAACAGCAATAGTATTTGGGATAAACCGCGAAGAGTTGGTAATCACACAGATCTCGTTCAGAAACTAAGCTTAAAACAGATCCAAAGCGTTTACCATCATCATTTTGATCAGGATCATGGTTCAGAACAACATCCGACATTTAACCTGTACAAAAACATCGACAAGCCTTACCATCTCGACTATTGTTTTGTTTCTGAAGACATCATGCAAAAATTAGCGGGTATGCAGATCGGAGCATATGACGAATGGAAAAAGTACAGCGACCACCTGCCTTTGATCATCGACTTCAATTTTTAAATTTCCCTTTTTCATTCCGTGTAAGTAGATATTTTTGTTTTTAAACATTCAAGCCTATGGAACAATTTATTGTAATACTGCGTGAGCCAGATGGTCGCCTGGACGAGCATGAAGCTCAGGAAATGGTCGAACACCGCGAGAAATGGAACACCTGGTTTGCCAAATACGCCAAAGCCGGGAACTTAATTGGCGGAAATGCCTTATCGCTTTACGGCAAAATGGTGAAAGGCTATGACGCTGAAGTGATTGATGACATCCACAAAGTAGGCACCGAAATAGTAGGTGGCTATTTACTGATACAGGCCGAAGATCTGGATAATGCGGTAGAGATTACCCGCGAATTACCGGTGTATGAATTTGATGGTTATGCGGAAGTAAGGCCGTTTAAGATATATTCATAGCACAGAAAGTCGACAATCCTAAGTCAAAAGTCATTATCTACAAATTTGACTCAAGACTTAGGACTCCCGACTTAAGGCTATTCACTCCGCAAGCTCTTCACCGGGTTAGCAACAGCCGCTTTAAATGCCTCATAGCTAAGAGTGAATAATGCCATCATTACAGAACTCATGCCCGCCAGGATAAAGATCCACCACGACAGATCGATGCGATAAGCAAAATCCTGCAGCCACGAGTGCATAGCAAACCAGCCTAATGGCGCAGCTATAACAAAGGCAATGATGATCAGCTTCAGGAAATCTGCTGCAAACAAACCCATTAGTTGATTTAATGAGGCACCCAATACTTTGCGTACACCAAACTCCTTAATGCGTTGCTCTGCTGAAAACATCACCAAACCCAATAAACCCAGGCAGGATATCCCTATCGCAACCACCGCAAAAACGATGGAAAGTTGTGAAATGATCAGCTCGCTGCTGTAGAGCTTTTTATACTCCTGATCAACAAACTGATAAGTGAATGGATAATTGGGATTGAGGCTCTTATACACTGTCGCGAGGCTTTCGAGAGCCTCTTTGGTCTTTCCCGGTTGGGTTTTAGCGATAATCACCCCAAAATATTCCCCTTCCTTTATGTCCAATAAAATAGGCTTTATAGGATCGTGAAGCGATTGTGTATGATAATCTTTGACGACACCGATGATATGCCCTTTCTTCTGCCAGGCCTGCACCCATTGCCCAATAGGATGAGTCATCTTCATTTGTTTAGCGGCTTCCTCGTTGATCAGGAAGGCATCTGTAGAATCCGTAGGATTGGTTGGTAAAAAATCCCGCCCTTCAGCCATTTGTAGTTTCATTAATTTCACAAAATCAAATCCCACCGACGCTGGCTTCACTCCCACTATAAAATTCTTTTCCTTTCCCTGCCAGGTGATCTCATCATCATACACCACAAAATTCATGGCTTGGGGGACTTCGGTGGTACGATCGATCATCGCTATGCCCGGCATTTTTGCCGCCTGCTGTTTAAATAACAAATATTTGTTTTTCTTCGACAGTTCGCCTTCGATACGAGTGTAAATCATATTCTCTTTATCATAACCCAAATGGGCACTTTGCACATAATCAGTTTGCCGGGTGATGACGATTGTGGCGATTAGCAACAGGATGGAAAGTACAAACTGAAAGACTGTTAACCCCTTACGGAACCAAACCGCACCTTGTGTAAACCTGAGCGTGCCTTTAAGTATCCGGACGGGTTTTAAACTTGATAGATATAGTGCCGGGTAACTGCCTGCCAGTGTTCCGGTGACCAACATCAATGCAATAAGTGACAACCAAAAGGAAGCATGAGTTAACGGAAAGCCTAGTTGTTTGCCAGTGAACAGGTTGAATGAGGGCAGTAATACCAATACCAGGGCAATCGACAACAGCATTGCCAGGAAAGAAAACACAAGCGATTCGCCAAAGAACTGCCCGATCAAACTGCCCCTGGTTGATCCAACTACCTTTCGGACGCCAACTTCCTTGGCCCTCTTTACCGAACGGGCAGTAGCCAAGTTCATGAAGTTAATACACGCGATGATTAGGATGAAAATGGCCACCTCGCTGAATATTTTTACATATTCAATGCGGCCCGCAGTCGGTTTTCCATTCACGAAAACATTATGGAGATAGTTATCACCAAAACGTTGCAACCCAACATGAAACTGAACTCCTTTTGGCAGTGTCAGCTTTGGTTGCAGGTATTGATTGATAGCGGCCTCAATATGATTTGGATCAGCATTATCGGCCAGTTGGATATAAGTTATAAAGTTGTTGGATGACCATTCGATCCTTTTTTGCATTTCCCAGCTTAGCACAAAATCAAACTTGAGCGAACTTGTTGACGGTACATCTTCAAAAACACTACTTACTATAAGATTATAGGAATTTTCATAGCGGATGGATTTGCCAACGGCATTTTGCGGGTTTCCAAAAAACACTTCGGCACTGTGGCGCGATATGGCAATATTACCTTGATCGTTAAGTACTGTCTCAGCATTATTTCCCGCGATGATGGGGTAACTGAACATTTTGAAAAAGTCTGTTCCGACACGTGAGCCGTTCATTTTTACGATCTTCTCACCTACTCTGAGCGTTTCAGGATGGCCCCAGGGCAGGTCATAGCCTGTAGCATAGCAGGCTGTATTCACAATTCCAGGGATTCCGTTCTTAACATCCTCGAGCAGAAAAACGCGACCCTTCATTTTATCAAATGCAAGGGGCATATTATAGTCGCCGGAGACACCTCCGTTACTTGTCGTGGTTTGATACAGTACATAAAGATTTTTGCCGTTTTTATGAAAATTATCAGTCCCTTTCTCATCCTGCACCCAAAGCAGGATAAACAGGCAACAAGTCATACCCAGTGCTAACCCGATAACATTGATGGCGGTATGTGTCTTATGGCGAATCACATTGCGCCATGCTATAAGCAGGTAATTGCGTATCATATTTTTAATAGGTTTTAACGGTTAAATTTTTGTAGGCGCAGGACAGGCTGTTGCCAAACCAGTAGCCAACCGAGCCTTGCTTTAGATCCGGGTCAAGATTTTTATAAACCATCGACGGAGTGGCTTCATGATTTATATACACTTTCAGTTCGTTGCCTTTCACAACCGCTTTAACATGAAACCAGTTGATAGCAGGCAGTGTCGCTTTTGCCTGGTATTTTTCAGCTTCGTAATCCCACCAGTTGAAATCTTCTTTCTTTTCGGGCATGTACTGAATGGCATTGATGGTACCTGTAGATGCAGGTCTGAAATAAACCGTTTGATAATGGTGTGCATCCTGTATGCGGAAGGCAAAGCCAAGATATTCCTGGCCATTGCTTGATGCGATATCCAGTTCTATCTCTCCATCAGTAAAGTTTAGTGTCTTGGGGTAGGCCACTATACCGAACTTATAGTTATTAAACCCTTTTTTGATGATCAGTGCTTTCGAGCCTTTGCAGGTTTGCATGCTGCTGGTCACTCCATCCGAATTGGGGAGAGCCCATTGCGCTGGTTCAATATTGCTGTAGTTGTATGTTTTGCCTTTTTGCTGCGCGATTGCAACATTTGCAACTGCCAGCAATATGATCGACAATAGTGATTTCATGATTTTATTGATCTCTTTTAATAGTCAGGTTGGCAAACTCCGCCACAGTACCATCCGTCCATAAGCCAAACGTGCCTTTGCTTCGGCCTTGAAGTGTTCGTACCGATAACGAAGGTTTATCCATCCCATTTATATATACTTTAATGCTGTCTTTAGCGATGACAATGCGCGCATGAATCCAATCTTCAGGTTTTGGATTGGGGACGATCTCGCTCTCAAACTGCCCGGTATTCTCCTTGCGAAGGCGGTCGTACCCATATTGGGGCAGGCTCATATACTGCACCGACCAGGTACGTCGAACGGGATCGGTGTGCCTGAAATTGAATGGCCTGAAATAAATCACATCATAATTACGCGAGGTATCTGCTGCATAGAATGCAATCCCCGGAAAGCTTTTCAGAAACTCATTCCGGCCACGGATGTCAAGTTCTATGGTTCCATAAGAAAAATCAATATCTTTCAACCAGACATTATCCCGGCAGCTGATGCCTTTTTTATCTCCTTCTTCAAAAGGATGTACCTGACTCGAGCTGCCAAACACAAGTTTCCCGTCTGCCAGCAATTTTTGCAGATCGATACTCTGACCGTATGCATTGAAACAGACTATTGATAAAAGGATCATTATGAAAATTGCCTTTTTCATGTTATAAGGGTTGATGGTTAATATTTTCCGGCTATATTTTTACCCGGCTCATCCATTGTATCCCTATTCTAAAACGGAATGAATACAAATTTTATTTTATAAAAATACAATTAACAAAATATTATTTTATAAATTTAAAATAAATAGAATATAATTTTAATTATAAACATCCGCCTACAAATTTTGCTTTTTCAGCTTCTCCATCAAATAATCGAACCTTACCCATGCCAGGTGGCAATCCTTCGGACTATGCCCGGTTGAATAGATAAGATATTTACCATCCGGGGTAACATACTCGCCCCAGCGGTGAGCTATACCATCATTGATCTTCGGGCCAAGGCTCACAGGTACCGTCCAACTGCCATCTTTTTTATGAAAGCTGATCCAAAGCTCACATTCAAAATCTTTGGTTTCTTTAGCACTCACGATAATGTAGGACTCATCTCTCGCAACAAAAAAATCACCATCAAAACCAGGGGTGTTGATCGGTTCACCAAGGCTGCGGACGGTTGTATCCGTTGCAGTCATTTTCAACTCGCTGATATCGTAGTCCTGGAAATCTCTTCTTTTATCCGGGTGGACGTTGCTGCCCACGTAACAGGTACCGCTGGTAGTCGGCATAAAATCATATAACCCGTAATCTTTACTCAGGTACACTTCAGGTGGAGTCCACCCGGTAACTGTGCGGTGCGATTGCCATACAACTGAATGCTTACCATCGCCCTGGCCGCCACCTAAAAAGTAAAGTATTTGGTTATCTACCGAAAAAGTTGGCGCATAATAATGCTCGTTCAACACGAGCGGGCCGTTCCATTTACCGTTCTCAAATTTCATATATCGAATCTTGTTATTTACACTGCTAAACCACGTGTTGTTAGTCGGATAATAAAACTCGGTACCATCATCAGAAAAGGCTACACGATCAAATGCAAACGTGTCTGCCTTTGCCAACATGCCGGCACCGAATATTTCAGGGGTATCGCCAGGGGGCTTTTGTCCCAGGTAAGCATCTTTGGTTTTCCAGATGCCCTTTTGTGCATATAGCGATGTGCTCATCAGTAAGTTCAGAACTATCACTCTAAGAAATAACTTGCTCATCTTTTTAATAATTAAATTGCCTCTGCTTAAGATTTATACAAATTTATTAATGCACTATGGGCAGGACAATTCATATCCTGTTCAAGTTTTTTCAAGTTGTATCTTTTTGAATTTAAATGAATTACAATAAAAAACCAGCTATCCTTTCTTCTGAAAGATTACTATTCCGTCAACATATCCCGGAAGACATGGACGCTTATTGCGCTATGGAAATGGATGCGGATGTAAGACGTTATGCGGGCGGTCAGCCACGTTCCCGGGAAGATGCCGAACGGAAGTTCATGGGAACCCTCGAGCCGATAAAAGATGGATTGAGCATGTGGGCCACAATGCTGAAAGAGAATGGGCAATACATTGGGCGTTGTGGGGTTTATCCACATTTTAATAATGATGGCAGTTCTATACCGGGCGAAGGGACTTTGGCGTTTTATATTGCAAAGCCCTATTGGAGCCGCGGTTATGCAGCCGAGGCTGGTCGGGCTTTTATTAAATTCGGATTTGATGAGTTAAAATTAAGGAGGATTGTGGCCCATGTACAGGCAGGGAATGAGGCTTCTATACATGTTTTAAAGAAGCTGGGATTTGAATTGGAATCTACAGAAATAGCGCATCGTACTTTTTATCATTTTCATCTAAAAAATCCTGTCACATAATCCACTCCCCTGCGTCTAAAGGAATGGATAAATGGTTCTGAATTGATTAAATTGAAACATGAGTGCTGCTGACCTGAAAAGTTTACTGGCCATTATTGAGGATCAACTGGACTGGGGCGATCCATCCGGCTGGCAGGGAAAGGATTTTGAGATATTGAATGAACTTATCCTTGAAAAAACAAAAGTATCACTAAGTGCCAGCACCTTACGTCGCCTTTGGGGCCGGGTTGAATATAATCATCTGCCTAGCGGAACTACTTTGGATACCCTGGCCCGTTTTGCAGGTTTCGAAAACTGGAGAGCATTCACCAAACGGAATAAAGACACACTGGTTTTGACGGCGTCAAAAGAAGTAATCTTTGAAGAAGTAATTGAGCAACCGGCAAAAACCTCCACCAAAACGACTGGCTGGATTTTTAAAACTGTTTTGATCGTGGCAGGCGCAATTGTCGTTAGTTTGCTGGGCATTTATGGCAAACGTATGCCAGGCGAACCGAAAGGTACCATAATGTTTCATACACGTCCTGTTACTAGATCTCTTCCTAACTCTGTTATTTTCACTTATGATGTTAAAACCAATCCGGATGATTCGGTTTTCATACAGCAATCATGGGATCCGGACACCAGGGCTATAGTCAACAAGGACAAGCATCAATTTACCTCTGTGTACTATCGTCCCGGATTTTATCATGCTAAACTGGGCGTAAATAATAAAGTGGTTAAGGAACAACTACTAATGATCCCCACCACCGGATGGCTCGGAATGATCACGCAATATCCTGTTCCCGTTTACCTGGAGCAAAACGAGTTTATGAGCAAGGAGGGTATGAAGATACCTTCATCACTCATTTACAAAAAGAATATCCCGCTCGGTCCGCAGCCACCGGGAGTGGAATATTATAATGTAGGAAATTTTGAGCCCGTACCTTTGAAAGAGTTTTCTTTCAGCAATGAGGTCAGAAATGATTTTCATGAGGGTGCTGCAGCCTGTCAGCTTATCAACATTATTTTGTTTACTGACAATACTCCGGTTATCGTGCAGGTATCAGCAAAGGGGTGCGTGTCTAATCTCAGGCTATTGAACGGCGGTTACTTTATTTCGGGGAAGGATAATGATCTGTCGGGCTTTGGAACCGATCTTTCACAATGGACCAAAGTGGGCTGCAAAAGTGTGGGTAACAAAATACAATACTTTATAAACGACAAGATGGTATATGAGTCGCCAAGGCCATTATACAACGAAAACATTATCGGGGTAGGATATAATTTCCAGGGAACCGGCGAGGTGAAAAATGTCAAACTGGATAAAGGCAATAAGACTGTTTTTGAGGCGTTTTAAAGATCGGCTGCAGGAAATGGAGCAATCCCGGACCGGCGGGCTTAGAATTTGAAAGCTGACCCACCCGCCGGAACTACTCCGTTTCCTGCATTTACCATCCGCACTATACCAGCCGACCCGTTTTCATGGCCTCCTGCAGGTTTTGCACTTTGAATTTTGGCTTATATATTTTATTGGCTACTTTTTTCACCCAGGTGTAACGGTATCCAAATACCGTCTTGATCATCTCCACACCAACTGACCCCTTTGGATATCCATATTTATACCAGGTGAACTTTGAGTTGTCAATACGAAATTTATCGGTAAACTCGGCAAGGAACAGATCGATCTCGATATCAAAAATATCCAGATCGAGGTCGATGCTGGTATCAACAGTCAGCGCGTCCGGATCCACTTTCTGTATTTTATAACGATCGCAATATCCGGTGATAAATTCCTTTAATTCGGGCAGTACATCTTCCATTCTAAATGAATTTTGTGAGCGTCTGATTATAAGACGACACTTTTTTAAAACGGTTGCATGCTTTTTTAAAATATTTGAAAATATTCTGCCAGCTGCATGGAATTTAGTTTGTCTTTGAATTGGAATCAGAACTATAGGAGATATTTTAGACCTACATTTATAGCCTGGTTACTCACACTCACAGCACCGGAGTTCGAATTTGGTGCATAATCTGATTTTGCGATAAAAGTAAAATGTACTTCTATCTTATTAAAAACTGCGCCAATCTGCACAGGATACGTTAGCCAAAATGAGTGAAGCCCGTACGGTTTCTCGGTACTACTGGTAGTAACGGTATTAAAGGCATTTGTATATTTAATATTTAATACATGGTTTGAATAGGCAGAACAATTGAGCCCGATACCCCCGTCTAAATAAAGTTTAAAGTTAGTTTTATTATACACATTAACCAACAATTGTGGTGTTGCAGTAACCGTATATTGATCAAATGAATATCCTACATCGCTAATCGTTTTTACATTGAACTGCGGGTCCTCGCTATAGTTAAAACGGGGTTTGATATATGAAAATGACAATTCAGTTCTCAGGATATATTTTTGGACATTCTTATTGCCAAAAATGTCAATCCCTGAACTGATTTTGGGTGCCAAATAGGTTAAAGATTGCGGATTATCAATATAGTTGACATTGTTGATTTGTACCGTGGTATTGTTAAGCGCTGCTCCGAAAAAATATCTTGATGCGGATCTTTTACCTCGAGTCTTATTATCATTTATTTCATTAGCTAATGATTCAAGTTGAGAAAGTTCATAACTGGTGTTTTCAACTCTTCTGTTTAATTTGGAGCTTTCGGGGTGGAATTTACTTACCAGAAGATTCAATTGTCCTTTATATATATCGAGATGATTTATTCGCCCCTCATCGGTATTATAACTGTAGTACATAAGCTCAATGGGGGTATTGTTGCCGTCCGAAACAAAAAACCTGATTTTAGTATCGTCATTGTGGTAATAAAGGGTAATGTATCTACCGGTCACTAATTGTTTTAAAAATACAGCTGCTTGTTTTTTTGTGGTATCTAAATGGTCGGGCAACTTGTGAAAATCGGTTTCGTTCATACTTATTGGCCCTTTATAGGTTAAATAAGCATCCAATCCACTAATCTGGAATCCTTTTGAGGTCGTTGGTGTAAACTGTGAGACTTTCTGATCGCTTGAATTAGATTTAAAATCAATCACTTCAGGACACCGGTCCCATTCGCGGTAATTAATAAAGCCTTTTAATGTATCGCCATTGTTTTGTACGACGTATCCCGGGCGATAATTGGATTGTGCAAAAACTGATACCTGGAAAGTTAGAATTAGAAAAGTAACAAAGTATTTCATTTCAAATGTGAATAGGTTGGCGATTAAGTTATCGCGGCGAAGATAATAAATTTCCTAAAGTATTTAAATCGGGTTGCAATGACCTGCAAGCAAAACAAAGTGTAATGTAAATCAATCTCAATGACTTATACTTGCACAAAATTTTGGCAGATGGATATAAAAGTGATCGCGTTTGATGCTGATGATACCCTCTGGGTGAATGAACCTTATTTTCAGAACACCGAAAAGAAGTTTTGTGCCCTGCTGGAAGAATTTCTGCCGCAACACACCTTGTCTCGTGAGCTACTGAAGATCGAGATCGAAAACTTGTCGCTGTATGGCTATGGGATAAAAGGTTATATCTTATCGATGATCGAAGCAGCGCTGAAGGTAACAGACAATCACATTCCCATTGAGGCCATTGAAAAGATCATTGGTTACGGCAAGGAACTGCTTAATGAGCCAATTGAATTACTGGATGATGTGGAAGAAGTATTAAAATCCCTCCAGGGCCATTATCGTATTGTGGTGGCTACCAAAGGTGACCTGCTTGACCAGGAACGCAAGCTCAAAAAATCGGGGCTGAGCCATTATTTTCATCATATTGAAATTATGTCTGAGAAGAAGGAAGAAGATTATTTAAAACTACTACGACACCTTGATATCCGTGCAGAAGAGTTTATGATGATCGGCAATTCATTAAAGTCCGACGTGATTCCTGTCTTAAACATTGGCGGCCATGCTATTCATGTGCCATACCACACTACATGGGCACATGAGCATGTGGAGACTAAGTTAGAGCATGAGAATTTCAGGCATGTAGAGAGATTGAGGGAGGTGCTAGAGTTGACTTTGCAATAAGCTTTTGAGGCTGGAAAGTATATGGTGGCAAATAAGATATTACACCGCTCAATTGTTGCGGGCCTTTGTTATTACACTTCTTTCTCAAACACAGCAAGCAGAATTTCCTCTTTAGGAACACCAAAACGGGTACCCTCATGAAAGGGTAATATTTCACCTGTGGCCTGATATCCACGACGTTCGTACCAGGCTGTTAACTCTTTGCGGCTCTTAATTACCGTCATGTAAATGGCCCTGCAATTTAACTCGGTGGCCACAATTTCGGCTTGATGAAGTAGTTGACGGCCTATGCCATTAGCCTGCAAGAGCGGCGATACAGTAAGCATTCCCAGGTACAACCGCTCTCCTTTTACCTCAAGGTAAACACATCCGATGATCTTGCCTTCATCATTCACATATTTCAGGATAGTGATATAAGGGTCCTGAAAATATTTGATCATGGCATTTTCATCAATACGTATACCATCGAGAAGATTTGCTTCTGTCGTCCAGCCTTTTTTAGAGGATTCACCGCGATAACCACTATTTACGAGTTGGGTTAATTCAGCGACGTCGGCAATTGTGGCTTTAGTTATCGGCATTCGGGATTTCTAAAGCCACAAACCTAAATGTTTACTGTCAATACTGCAAGTGGCTACTTATAACGAAGTAACCCTATCTGCCGGTTTATTTGCCCGTAACGAAACATGCAGATGAACGGTTTTATAGATGAGCGTGTTGTATTTAATGTTGCTCGTTGCGATGTTCCAGTCGCGGCGGTCTATGTCAATATCTGCCTGCGCTATAAACTGGTCAGCTGCATTTTTAGTAATATCAGCGGTAAAAACTACCCGTTTGGTTACGCCATGCATGGTCAGGTTGCCATTAACAGTGACAAAGTGATAGCTTGGCTCTGATTTATGATCTACCGAGGCAATGTCGAGCCTGGCCTGCGGATACTTTTCTGTATCAAAAAAGTTATCGCCCCGCAGGTTGTTTTCTAATTTCTGTTTGTCGGGCGCCGAAAGGTCCGTCACATTTATCGATTTCATATCGATGTTAACCGAACCGCCCGACAATTGCCTGCAGGTAAAGTTAAGTCTGCCCCCGGTGATTGCGATGGTACCTAAATGCATACCTGTTGGCTTTTCAGCCTTCCACTCAATGTTGCTATTGGAAGGGTCGATGTTTAAAACACTAAAGCCGCCAGGTTTCGAGGGATTGTTTGTGCCTTTACTGAAACCGGATGCCACCAGTATCAGTAGTCCTAAAATGAGTTTTTTCATGGTGTTGCGATTTTAATTTCAACACAAGATTAGGCACTCATCCGTTACACCTAAAATTAAGTAGACCAAACACCTAATTAATAGATGTATATTAGATCATAATTTCGCTGCATGCCATTTGTCTACTAAATCTGGTGTTGGTCTATTCCATTAGTCGTTTATCTATTTAATGCTCAACATTGCAGAAAATAAATTAAAACGCGTATAAATATGAAATGGTCACTCACAAGAAAGCTGTTGCACCTGTTGCTTTGGGTCATTATCACAACTGTGTTTTTGTTTGAGCGACGTTACCTGATTCAAAAGGCCGGACTAGGGCATTTTGCTGAGTGCGTAACTGTGAGACTTGCTCTAATTATAGCACTCTCTTATTTTAATCTCTTCTGGCTAGTACCTCGTTATTTTTCTACCAAAAAGTATTTTACTTATGGAATTTTGCTTGTCCTGTCGCTTTGTGCTTATGTCGGTTTGCAGGGACTTTACGATATTTACTTGTATGGCTTTGTTATTGGAGCTGTTTCTTATCGCAGCTTCTGGTATTCTTTCCCATACAATTTCTTAACCTCGCTCTGGTACATAGCAATCACTATAGCTTTTGAATTAAGTCTCGACTGGTACAGGCAACGCATTAAAATAAAGAACTTGCAAGAAGAACTGGAACGCGATGCAGCGGTATTACAAAATGGGGGCAGTAATAATGAATACATTTTCCTGAAATCAGGCACGCGGAAAATGAAGACCAGCCTGAGCTCTATCAACTATATACAAGGATTAAAGGATTATTCCATTATTTATACCGACGAAGAAAAGATCATTGTAAAGGGTTCGCTTAAAATGGCGGAAGAGTTATTTCCAACCAAAGCATTCCTGCGAGTTCATAAGTCATACCTGGTGGCTGAAAGCAAGATAAAACACTTTCAGGGCAATAGATTGGTATTACTTAATAATAAGTGTATTCCTATTGGTCGCAGTTATAAGCATTCCCTCCAATCTGCATAACTACTATTGCAATATCTGCAGGATATGATACCACAATGAAGTGGTGGCAAATGCCACCAGGATACTGATACCGATAATCAGGCTGGATAGTTTTGGATTGACATTATACTGTTCTGCAACTACACCCGAGGTAAGCAAGGTGGGCATAGCCGCTTCAAAGATCACTATCTGAGGAATTATACCTTTTAAACCCATCACTAAAACAACGCCCAGTACCAAGGCCGGTGCGATCAGCAATTTGTAAGTTATAGATGCTCCGATGTGTTTCAATTCATCCTTCCAGCCATCAAACTGCAATTGCAAGCCAATGGAAAATAAAGCTAACGGAGCAACAGTAAGTGCTAGGTTATCAAAAAAGGGATTGAGCGAAGAAATATCAATAAAGTGCGGAATGGTAAGCGCACCAACACAGCCTAAAAAGGGCGGGAAGCGCAATACTTTTTTGATGATGGTCATTGCCGACAGTTCCTGTTTTTGCGAGGCATTGATCGCAACCAGTACCCCCGCCGTTGAAAGCACCATAAAAGTTACCTGGTCACAAATGATGGCGATTCCCAATTGTTTATCGCTGAAGTAAGCCATGATCAGTGGGAAGCCAACAAACGAGGTATTAGATAAGCCTGACGATAGCTTAAGACAACCTTCAGTCGACTTGTTGATTTTATCCGCAGACGAGTATAACTTGACAAACAACCATCCCCCAAGCCAAACAATAACCGGCATCAATACCGGAAGTAATAGCTGACTGCTCCAATGAATATGCGGCAAATATTTGAACGAAACAGCCGGTAGCGCCAGGTAAATGATCCAGGCATTAATGCCCTTATGCGCGTCGGCAGGCAATAGTTTGGACATCCGGAACAGGATTCCGGCTATCATGCAAACACCTATTAATATAAAGTTGACCAAGTTTACCCTCTCTGTCGACTCGGGTCGACACCTCTCCCTAATTTTACGGAAAGAGTTTATGTCACATTTTACCCATCCAAATCATCCCAAGCATAAAAACATCATATGCCAGATGGAAAAAGATAAGGTACCACAAATTGCCTTTGAATATTTTATACAACCAGGTAATGACCAGCGCAAATATAAATATCCCGATCATCGCCCCTACTCCCTCCTGCCAATGATACAATGCGAACAAAATACTCGTAATTATTCCGCTTATGAGGAATGACTTGCCAAACATCGCTTTTACACGGTTAAAAATGAATCCGCGGAATACAATTTCTTCGTATGGGATAACCAAAACCGCAGCCAGCAAGATCAGGAACAAATAGTTCAGGAAATGATGCCGGATAAAATTAAAGTCGGACAAGTTGGCGCTTCTGAAGCCCAGGTGAGTAATAAACGGCCCTAATATCCAGAAACTGAAAGCTGCATAAAGCAATCCTATAGCGCCCCCTGTATAAAATGCTTTAAACTTCAGGTCTGAAAAACGGAAGCCTATTGAATTAAAGCTTTCACCATTAAAGTTCAGGTAGATCCATATTACGCCCAGTACAACAAACGGATACGCATACATTGGCAAATGACCGTAATGCGGGAACAGCATCGCAAATGCGATCATGACACAATCCAGCCATATCCTGTTCTTTTTGCGGACAGCCATTTATTATAGCACCCTGTAATCTTCCCTTACCGGACTGAAAATATCGATCAGTTTGCAATCCGTAATCGCCCTGCCGCCATGCTCCACATTGGAAGGAATGATGGCAAAGAATCCGGGTTCCAATACCTGGGCATCGCCATTCACTGTAAGTTCAAACTGGCCTTCTATTGCAAACGAGCACTGCTGATGCACATGCTTATGCAGCGGTATCGAGCTACCGGCTTTTACATCGATAAAATTAATGGTGTTGGCATCGGTATGAATGAGTTTAGAGAAAAATCCAGGTGCAACCTCTTTGGTAGCGATATCGGAAAAGTATTTGAAAACAGATGTATCCATGATATTTGATTAGCGAACTAATCTACAATTACTGACCCTAAAACGCATCCAAAAAAAATATTTTATTTATTACCCAACGTTTTCACATTTCTCTACGATGATGCTATAAAACGAATATAAAAACTTAAACCTTATAATATATAAATGCCTAAACCCTACTCTACCTATACCTTATCACTATGGTTATTAACGGGTGCAAAATCAAAACTCGCATTTGCACCCAAAACAAAATGGCCGCCGCCAGATTAAAATAAACTGGCGGCAGCCTTATTAAATTAACTGAGAGTTCCTGATGCACAGATCAGAAGACTCCGGTATTATTGATGCTCAATGCCTTAATATGAATGTTGTTTCACCCCTAAAAAATATCTGCGTTACCCGCTTGGGGTTAGTATTAACATTAATCTTTTTTTGCATGAAAAAATAATTATTTTGACCGCGTAATATGCCTGTACTCTATCAGCTAAAAGTGTTTTGATTGTATTGAATGGGGCTTTCTAAAACACAGGAACAAAAACTTATCAAGGGTTGCCTTAATAACGACAGGGCATCACAGGAAGCTTTGTACAAATTATTTCACGCTGATATGCTACGAGTTTGCTATACCTATCTGGATGATAAGGAGTTAGCGCGCGAAGCTTTTAACACCGGGTTTTTGAAGGTATTTCAGTCAATCAAAAATTTTGATGATACAAAGGGAGAACTGGGAGGCTGGATCAGGAAGATCATGATCCATACGTCAATTGACCTATGCCGAAAAGAACTGACCTTTAAACATACAGTGCCTTTGGAAAATGAAGCTGAAGACATATTTATAGCGCCAACAGTTATAGAGCGTTTGCATTTTGAGGACATCCTGGCTAACATCAGGACGTTACCTTATTCTATGCAAACAGTTTTTAGCTTATATGTACTGGACGGTTTCACGCATAAAGAGATCAGCGAACAACTTGACATCAATGAAGCGACATCGAGATGGCATTTGTCCGAAGCCAAAAAAAGGTTAAAAGCATTGCTTGAAGACCCATCTGAAGGAAGGAGGGAAAAGGCAATATGATGAATTTGATCCAATATCTTAAGCTCTGGCAAAAGAAGAGAGGCGAACTGCAGATTGATGCAGATGTAAACGCCGATTGGATGGAGATGAGCGCGTTGCTGGACCAACATATGCCTGGCAATGCCGGTGGCAGTGGCGGATCAAAACAGAAACCGAAGCCAGGATCAGGACCAGGCGGAATGAGCTTCTTGTCAACCCTTCTGATCGTTGTCTCCGCAGCAGTCCTGATTTATTTTGCTGCAAAAGTGGTTCAAACGAAGGAAAAGCCGGATTACACAAAGAATGAGAAGCCTAATAAAAATCGTGACTTCAATAGCGGTAAGGACTCTTCAGCTCAGTCTGAAGATCAGAAACCAGGAACGGATTCTATTGGCAAGGTAGATCAAGCCTTAGATGTTGAAAATAAAACTGGCAGGGACGGTTCTTCCGTTAAATCCGGTGACGTATCATCGGAACAAGGTTCCGCAGGCAACATAAAGCAGCCTTCAGATACTGAGTCCGAAACAGCCAGGAACGGTTTGTCAGCTAAATCCAGCGCATTAGCATCGGGACAAGCTTCCGCAGGCAACGTAAAACAACCTTCAAATGCTGAGGCTAAAACAGAGAAAAACCTTTCTTCAACCAGGTCCGGTAAATTGAAAACTGGATCAGACTCTGCCGGCAATACAAAGGAGTACTCAGATGCTGAGAGCAAAACAGGCTCGAAATTATCTGCAGCAAATAAAAGGACATCGAGCCCAATAAATTCTGATGCCGGAAAAACTTCCTCATCTGAGGCATCGGCTATAAAAAAAGCATCAAGTATTAAGAAACACAATACTGCTGATAAAGATCTAAACCTGACTGGGAATGGCTCATCTACGGCCAATAAAATGGCAAGGTATGGGCGCCGCAATAGTAAAAAAGGAAATACTGGAACAAATAGACCAGGCTCATCCCATGACATTGCAAATGAAAATGCCCTCTCCGAACCAGAAAGCAATGGTTTGAGTATGACCAACGGCCAGTATTATACTCAAAGTAACAAATTGGCCCTGTTGCCTCAGCCAGTTCAAAGCTCTGTTGTCAACTCAAACGAGATTGAAAACTATCCTGTTGAAACTTACAGGATATCTGCACTACCAAGGTCTTCAACTTCAGTTAAGACTCAAAAAGACAAAGTGAAACCTTCGAATAAGTCATTTGAATGGGGCGTTTTACTAGGCGCTAATTCCAACCGTAGCTTTACAGCGAAAAGCCAGAATCACAACTTTTATGGCAGTTTCCCGGTTGACTTTTTTACCGGAGCTTATGTCACTTATTACCTCAACCAGAAATGGGGAATTGGTACACAGGCAAATATATTAAGTCCAATGTTAGTAAAGGGTATCACTTATACAGCTCCGCTTGCTCCAAGCAAGAGTATATCCGATTCCAAAAAGATCTATTCTGCGCAATTCCCGATATACGCTACTTATCAATTAACAAAAACCATTGGCTTCAAAGCAGGACCGACGATCAGTTTCCCGGTAAAAGAATTTAGCACCTATGCGGCGACCGATTCCCTCTCAGGTTCCATCCTAACCCATTCGCGCTACGACCAAAAAACTGATTATAGCTTTATGGGAGGAATTAACCTCAGGTACAAGTGGATAACCTTTGAAACAACCTACTTAAAGGGTCTAACCAGTCACAGCATGATGTCAGACTCACTGATCCATAAATCCACTAATAATACTTTCCAGTTTACGATCAAACTGCGGTTGGGCACTATTAAACAGTAAAATGGGCCGCCTTGCTTAAACTCCTCTAAATACTACCGTTGCGTTATGCCCGCCAAAACCAAAGGTATTGCTCATGGCAACATTTACTTTATGGTCGATAGATTCTTTCAACACGATCTTCAGATCAGAAGGAATTTCGGGATCAATTGTTTCCGTATTGATTGTTGGCGGAACGATGCCGTTCTGAATAGCCAATATCGAGATGATCGCTTCAATTGCACCGGCAGCGCCAAGTAAGTGGCCAGTCATGGATTTGGTAGCGCTGATCTTCATATTCAAATCGGATCCGCTACACAGGGCTGAAATTGCTTTGGTTTCAGACAAATCGCCAACGTGGGTTGATGTAGCATGCATGTTCATGTAGTCAACATCAGCTACGTTTATACCCGATTCTTTCAGAGCTTTTTGCATGGCTTTTGTCGCACCAATACCTTCGGGATGAGTGGCAGTCATGTGATAAGCATCCGCTGTCATGGCTGCGCCGGTTATTTCAGCATATATCTTTGCGCCACGTTTTACGGCATGTTCGTATTCTTCCAATATTAAAGCTCCTGCACCCTCGGCCATCACAAATCCGTCGCGGTTCACATCAAATGGACGTGAAGCTCCCTGCGGGTCATCGTTCCTGGATGACATGGCTTTCATCGAACTAAAACCGCCAAAAGAAGCTGGTGTGATAGGCGCTTCTGAACCGCCGCTCACAATAATTTTCGCATGCCCTAAACGGATATGGTTAAAAGCCTCCATGATGGCGGTATTGGAAGTAGCACAGGCAGATATCGGCGTATAGTTAACTCCCATAAAACCATTGCGGATCGAGATCATCCCCGATGCCATGTTGGTCAGGAACTTGGGTACAAAGAAAGGATTAAACCTCGGGTGACCGTCGCCCTGGGCGTATTCAGTTACCTGCTGCTCAAAAGTCTCCATACCGCCCTGACCTGTTCCCCAAATCACCCCCACATCAAATGGGTCCATGGCGCTCAGGTCAAACCCCGAATCTTTTATCGCTTCATCTGTCGCGATCAATGCATATTGTGTAAACGGATCGGTCCTTTTTATTTCAGCACGATCCAGGTGATCGGCAACATTAAAATCCTTGAGTTCGCAGGCAAATTGTGTCCTGAAGAATGCCGGATCAAATTTGGTGATCCTTGCCGCCCCACTTTTCCCATCAACAATATTCTGCCAGAACGTTTTTACATTATGACCAAGCGGCGTTAATGCCCCTAACCCTGTTACTACTACCCTATTCAACATAGTTTTAAAATTTCGCGCAAATGTATGATACCGATTGGTATTTTTAGTAATCGGTGTGTCAATACTGCTATAGCCGGCAAAGGTAATAAAATAAAAAAAACCGCCATTCTTATTTGGATTAATTATAAATAAGCTTCATATTTGTAATGCCTTTCTAAATCAGGGCAGCAGGAATACAGAATGACAGAAGTTTTTGGTACCGACAAGGGTGCAATTTTTCAGAGTGATAAAGAAAGGTGCTGGTATGTTGATTTTGCCGGAAAATTAGCCCGCTTCGATTACCGCAATCTCCTTAAACTTCGCAAAGCAGTTTACAATATCGATATCGAAGCCGTTTTGCTCGATAGCAGCAAATGTGCCGATGTGGAGATCATTTTTATTTGTGCCTGCGATCATTGCTATGTACTCACCATTTCGCAGATCATCGCTTTTAAAGAAATCCTGGAAGGCACCTTTGTGATGCTGGAGCTCAACCACATCATCCACGACAGGCTGCACCGCATATACGCTTGATTTAGACTGATTTCATATTGCAGCTATTTTGTTTGAATATCAAACCATAGCGTTAATATTGTGTCTATTTATTGTTACGCACTCAATTTAGCTATATGAAAGACCTCATGCGCGTAAAAGCTCTCATTTCTCACGAAATAGAAGCGCTCCTCAATCAGCAGATCAAAAAAGAAGCATCTTCGTCAGCAGCCTATTTATCTATGGCTTCCTGGTGTAACCGAAATGGATACGACTATTCATCCGATTACTTTTTTAAGCAGTCGGCCGAAGAAAGAGAACATCAGCTTAAGTTTTACAAATATGTGCTGGATATGGGTGGTAACGCCGTGTCGCCGGAGGTAACTGACATTAAACTGGAATTCAATTCGTTCCGCGAAGTGTTTGAGGATGCTTTGGATCAGGAGATCAGCGTAACGCAATCTATCAATAATATTTATGCCCGCTGCCTGAAAGCGCAAGACTTTGTAACTATGGAATTTTTGAACTGGTTCCTGAAAGAGCAACGCGAAGAAGAATACAAAGCCCGCCGTGCGCTGGAATTATTCGAAGTAATTGGCGAAGAAGGCACTGGCCGCTGGCAGATTGACAAGCATGTGGGCGATATTAAATACAACCCGGAAGCTTAGAATAATATCGAATTTCCAATTTCGAATGTTGAATTTCATCATTGGGCGTTCGAAATTCGCTGTTCGTTATTCTATCAGTTCTAATAATCTTAGAACTTCCTTTTTATGATATTCTTTCAGCCAGGTATTGCCGGGCTGAATTGCACATACCGGTGCATAATCACATCGATCGGTACATTCAGTGCGTATCACCTCTATATTTTCGCCGTGCGGTAAATGTTTGGTAAGTGATTTTACCAGCTTATACATTTCTTTGCCGCCTTTTTTTCCGCATTTGCTGCCCGTGCACACATATAGCACTTTATCAGGCACTTTGAACTTACTCATCCCGCCATTTCCTATGTAAAATACAAAATTGAAAATTTATTTTCTTTTCACCCAACGTTTTCACTTTTGCTTACGATGATGCAATAAAAGGGATAAAAAGAATATTTAAAATTTATTTTCTTTTTATCCCAACGTTTGAGGATTCGTTCACGATGATACAATAAAAAGCAACAAAGAAAATCACATGATGATTTAGAGACATAAAAATTAACCTAAACCTTATTTAAAAATATAAACATTAACCTAAACCTTACTAAGCTATTGAGAGAATTTTACCTAAACCTTATTTAAACTATTGAAAAATCTACCAATGGCTTACTCGCCCTAAACCTTATCAAATCGGGTGCTTCAAGTCATACCCAACTTGGGCGCTCAAAAACAAACTGGCCGTCCCTGAACTTAAACACAGCTCGGGACGGCATTCAGTTAACAATTCATAATATTTACAACAAAGAAGATTTGTAGGTAAATAACCTTGAATCAGGTCTTCTATGTTTTAACATTTATCTATATGAAAAATGGTCTTGCTGACCACATCTGTATGCAGGTCACCTATCTTTTAAAAGTGTTTTGATTGTAACGAATAGGGTTCTCTAAAACACAATTAGATAAAATTACTTCATTGCGACACCCTTCGGGTATATACCAACATGAAAGCTATATAATTAACCAGAGCCTCCGTCAATATTGATTTTTTAAATGTATTTCAATCATCAAATGTTTTGATGATCGAGTGTAAAAGAAAATATGGAGAATATAATCCAATATTTTAAAATCTGGCAGAAAAAGCGGGACGAACTTCAGTTGGAGACTGATGCCGCCAGCGATTGGCCTGACATGAATACATTGCTTGACAGGCAAATGCCAACAAATAACGACTCCAAGGGAACATCTCTCAAGTAGAAATAAGTTAATTCATTCCGGTACTAGTCCCCACGTTAAAAGTATTGTAAGGCAAAAAAGTAAATTCGATGCACCCCGTGGGGGTACATACTTGGATTCTCAAGAAAATAATCCCTATCTTTATAACAGCAAGATATATACGGCATTAGCTTTATATATCTGAATATCTGTTATTGCTATCTTCCCCTAACTGATTTTCTTTCCGGCAACCACTTAGTATTAACCATTTAAACAAACGGTTATGAAACTAAAACATAAGATACGCGTTGGCTTCGGCTTGATTTTTATCACTAACCTTTTGGCAGGGTCGTTGTCCATATTCTATATTAACGAACTGTCTGAAGGCGCTAAAGTAGTTCTCAAGAACAACTACGAAACATTGACCTTTGCACGCCAAATGAGAACTGTGCTCGATGATAATACCATCCCGCTTAGTGGTGCCGCAAAGACAACGTTCGATCAATCGCTGGTGAAACAGGAGCATAATGTTACTGAAAAAGGGGAAGATGTTGCTACAGCTTCATTAAGGAAGGACTTTAACCAGTTAGAAAGTGCTGCCGTTAATTCGCCCCAGCAACAAAACGCATTGCATGCCATCCGTGCCGACCTGCGTAATATCGAGCAGTTAAACATGCAGGCTATCATACAAAAGCATACCTCAGCGCAGGACTCAGTAAACAAGGCTACAATTATTCTGGGCTTGATAGGCTGTTTGACCTTCCTGGCATTGTTTAGCTTTAGTGTGAATATCAGCGGCTTTATTTCCGATCCGTTGATCGCTCTTTCAGATGGGTTGGGTGAAGTTGGACGTAAAAATTTTGATTACCACCTCCACTTTACCAAAAGTAATGAATTCACCGCCGTATCAGATGCCTTTAACGAGATGGCGGTTAGTTTAAGAAAACACGATCATGACAGCATAAGTGAAGTACTTGCTCAAAAACAACGCGTCGAAGCAATACTGGAGCAGATGCACGATGCAGTGATTATTTTAAACGAAAAGGACGAATTAGTACACATCAATACCGAGGCCCGAAACCTGCTCGATCTGCACGAGCATAGAATAATTGGCAAACCAGCGAAACAATTTGCGGCTAACAATAAACTCTTACAGACCATACTTGACACTGAAGATGACCTAAGCTCATTGAAAATAAAACTTGACGGCAAAGAGTCCGTGTTTCAGCTGGAGAGCGTAAAACTTTACATTCCAAACCTTGCCCGCATCAGGCCCGATGAAGTAAACATTGCCCGAGTATCAGCGGGTCAGATATATGTTTTGCGCAACCTGACGGAAATACATGCTATTTAGTGGCTAGTTAACCAGTGATCAGGAATTTACCTGGCATCCGATCACTGATGACCGGCCAACCACCCTGTCGCTTTTCCCCTTCACAAATGTCGTTTACGACACTCACTCCCATTTCAGTCCGCCTGTACCTTTGTTTTATAAAAGGAAAAACAACATGAAAACATTAAACAAAGAGTTTACAGCGACACTTCTGAAAAGCCCTAATAAAGGCGGATGGACCTTTGTAATTTGGTCTGAGTCGGTTGAGTATTTTAAAACAAGGGGCTTGGTAAAAGTGAAGGCTACCGTTGACGGGCATCCATTCAATAGCTCATTTATGGCATTGGGCGATGGTACACATAAACTGCCTATAAAAACTGACCTGCGAAAATTGATTAACAAGGAAGCTGGTGAAACAGTAACAGTGAACTTATTGGAGCGGACAAATTAATTCTTGCATCATATCCTGCAATTGATCTACCTTTGCAATATATTTGATTTTTGCAAATAATAGCGTTATGACTATAACGACAATCGAGGATTTTTACCGGCAAACATCTTCCATTATTCCAGAGGGTATTAATAAGGAGATCGGGCACTTTAATGTATTCCGGATTGATGATATGATAGCCCAAACTAAGAAGAAAGGCGTTATGCCATACAACCGCCGGGCCTATTACAAGATCAGCATGATACGTGGCCATAACCAGGCTGAATATGCCGACAAGGTAGTCCCTATTGAAAAGAATGCCCTGTTGTTTGCAACCCCTAAAATCCCGTACAACTACGTTCCGCTTGACGATAACCAGTCTGGCCTGTTCTGCATTTTTACACCCGAGTTCCTGGTTCAAACCAAAAGCGGGATAGTGCTTGATGATCTGCCAATTTACCAACCGGGCGGCTATCCTATTTTCCAGGTATCTGATGAACAGGCAGAAGAGATATCGGCTATCCTGATTAAAATGCACAAGGAGTTATCGTCCGACTATGTTTATAAATATGATCTGATACGCAATTATGTATTGGAGCTCATCCATTACGGGCAAAAACTGCAGCCTGCTACTTCGTTATACCCAACACATAATGCTTCGGCACGTGTTTCGTCCCTATTTGTTGAATTACTTGAACGACAGTTCCCTATTGAATCGCCTAATCAGCGGTTGAACCTGCGTACAGCAAAAGACTACGCCGACCGTCTTGCCGTCCACGTTAATCATCTGAATAAAGTATTGAAAGAGAACACCGGTAAAACCACCACCGATATTATCAGCAGTCGTGTTATTCAGGAGGCAAAGATCCTGCTTAAACAAACCAACTGGAACATCTCTGAGATTGCCTACAGTCTGGGCTTTGAACAGGTGGCACATTTCTCCAACTTTTTCAGAAAGCAAACCTCTCTGGCTCCGCTTACTTTCCGCGCATAACACCAGGTATTTGATTTTTGCAAACATTGGATTGAAGTTTGCAAACACCTGCCAAACATTTAGGGCTAATTTTGTTCTATCAAAACAATCAGAAAAAAGATGGCAGCAAATAACAAAATAGCTCTGGTAACCGGCGGTAGTCGCGGACTGGGCAAAAACATGGCAATTAAACTGGCCGAAAAAGGCATCAATGTGATACTCACCTACAACAGCAAAAAAGATGAAGCCGATGCAGTAGTAGCCGAAATTGAAAAGGCCGGACTAAAAGCCGCAGCTTTGCAATTAAGCGCAGGTGACATCAAAAGCTTTGACGCTTTTTTTACGCAGCTAAAAACTGTGTTAAACGACAAATTCGGAACCGATCATTTCGACTTTCTGATCAATAATGCAGGCTTCGGTTCATATGGCTTATTTGCGGAAACCACCGAAGATCAATTTGACGAGTTGCTGAATGTTCACTTTAAAGGTGTATTCTTCCTTACTCAAAAAGCATTGCCAATCATTAACGATGGTGGCCGTATCATCAATATTTCATCCGGCCTGACGCGTTTCGCTTATCCAAACTATTCAGCTTACGCTTCTATGAAAGGCGCTGTTGAGGTAATGAGTCGCTATATGGCGAAAGAGTTAGGTGCACGAGGCATTGCAGTAAATGTCGTAGCTCCCGGTGCAATTGCGACTGACTTTGGTGGTGGACATGTACGCGATAATGAAAACGTAAACAAAATGGTAGCTTCGATAACGGCACTAGGTCGTGCAGGAGTGCCTGATGATATCGGTGGTGTAGTCGCATTTCTATGTACTGAGGAAGGCAGGTGGATCAATGCGCAACGTATTGAAGTATCAGGTGGGCAAAATATATAATTAAGTTGGTTTGACTTACGATGTCATCTTATCAAAAATAGGGTGACATCGTTTTTATAATTCTAGCCCATCGTAATTCTAAATATTAAATCGGCGGCTTTATCGTAATATTTCTTTTCATTTTGAATTTAATCTCCATCTTTGATTTAGTCGAACTTTATCATTAAAATGAAATATCTACTAGTTATATCATTTCTGCTTTCGTCGCTATATTCATTCGGACAGGAAGAAAAATTAAAGGCCAGTTTCATAAATGAATTTAAAAATGCAATTGATAAGCCCTTATCAGAGCGCGAGCTCAATGAAGTGTTCAAAAAGTATGACAGGATACTAACTCCACATAGCGACATAACTCAATTAGTTACAAGACTTGAAGGAGAAAAGCTTTCAGTTTATCCGCTGGCAGATTTTAAAGGACAAAAACTCTATCATGACAACATAGATAGACTAGTAAATTCAAAGAACTCAAACAAAAGAATATTAGCATATTTAGTGATTGCGGCATCGGGTGACACTACAAAAAATGCCTTCTTATTAGAAAAAATCAAAACTGAAACGTCAGCAGGAAACTTACTCTGGTCGGGAATGGCGTTACTTTACCTTCGATGCGATCACACAACTCCGCTTTTTGATTTCCTGGTAAAAAATGAAGACTTCGGCGACGCACATATGCTTCCGTTATATATCAAGTTAAACAAGGACTCTTTACAACAAACTGCTTATAACCGTATCAATAGTAAAAACGTCAAAGCTAAAATATTGGCTTCGCAAATATTATCAGTTACTCCTTTAACTAAACACGCTGAAGAATTGTTAAAACAAGCAGTAAAAGGCTGGAGCATAAACATAAAAGGATATGCCATTTACTCGATAAAAGAATTGCAGATTGGGAATTTGCTCGACTTATTTAAGCCTTTACTCGATAGTTCAAAAACACGCTATATCTCATTACAAGCTTTGGCTAACAGTCCCACAGAGGCTGATAGAAACTATGTATATGAATTAGTGGATATGCAGCGCGATACCATTCCAAAAGATTTGTTGGATTGCTTGTATAAATCAAAAAACGAACAGAATATTCAATACTGGCTCAAATTACTTTACACAAAACCAATATCTACTGGCTACATATTTTTTGTCTTTGACCAACCATTGTTACGTACTAACACCTCATTATCTTTGTTACAAAATACCCTTACCAACGTTAAAAGCCCTGAAATACAAGCCGAATTGGTGAGGGCCTTAGAGGGAAGGACAGACGATATATCAGTTGACATCATGATCAGGTTTTTAAATTCCAAAAATTCAACCGTCAGGTATTGGACAGCAAGTACTCTGAAGAATAACTTATCTCCAAAAGTAAAAACATTGGAAGTTCAGGCGCTCATAAATAAAAGTTTGAAGGAGTAAACAAAAAAGCAGGCCAATTAGCCCGCTTTTGTTTGCTTTATTCGTCGTCATAATCACGATGACGGCGATGATGATAAAAATTATCATCATCAAAATGCCTGTGATGATAAAATTCGTCTCTTTCAAAATCATCGTGTGCAGGAGGCTCCAATATCCGGCGGATTGCAACTTCGATATGGCGTGAAACGCGTCCCTTTTCATACGAAGGAAGCTCGTCCAGTTGTTCAGCCGTAACAGTGTGCAGATACACTACTTTTTCATCCAGCGTCGGATCATATGAATTATAAGCGGGATCGCGGCGTTCGCGCTCTCGCTCCCGGCGTTCGGCGCGTGTATATAATTCGGCCATACCAATCGGGATCAGCACACGCCGGTCGTCTCCAATGCCAAGTTCGTTATCATCAAGATCGGCAATAAGGTAGCGGACCTTGCGCGAATAAGTATCAAAAAGCAGGTCCTTCACTTTTCCCACTCTTTTGCCGCTACGGGCTCTTATTTTCCAGCCTGTAATATCAGGTTCTCCGTCGACGATCTCGAAATTACTATCATGGAGCTCCTCCATGTGATGATCTATTTTTTCAACAGTTGCCATAATTTTTAATTTAAGAGTTAAACAAAATTTTTGACCGCAGCAGCAGCAATCGACATGTAAGGGTGATTCTCGACCAGTGGTTTGCTGCCTCCCTTATAAACATAAAAATAGTAATAGGCTGCCGCCAGAATAATGATAATAACGATAAGCCATATCCACCAGGTACTACGGCTCCGTGGTTTTACTTCTAAATGTGCCATTTTCCAATAGATAATTATTTATTTATACAACAAGTGATTTACAATAAGTTTTTATATTTTCTTAAAAAGAAAGGCATCATTCTTGCAAATCACCTATTGTATAACAAACGCCTTAAAATGATGGGAAAAAATGTATTAGTTATCGAAGATGAACCCATAATTGCTGAGATGATCAGCATCATTTTAGAGATACAGGGTTTAAGTGTAATCAGTTTGACAGACACAAGCCGGGCACGGGATAAACTACACAATAAGGAGGTTAACCTGGTATTACTTGACCTCAATTTGCGTGGAGAAGACGGCCAGTCCTTCTGTGACTATATTAAAGGGCAGGATGACCTAAAAGACATACCCGTGATTCTTGTTTCTGCCAATATGGATATTGAACTGGTAAAAGAGCAATGCCACGCCGATGATGTGATCCGCAAACCTTTTAATATTGATTACTTCATGGAGAAAGTGAGCCATTATGTGAAAACATTGGCCTGACAACACCATTAATATCCATTATTTATTGGTGCCTAAACTCATCAGGATTTGGTTATGATCCGGAATTAATCCGAAGATCTTATGCGAATCTGTTTTTCCTTTGCTTAAGCCAACCTGATAGGACATCCCCTCAAATTGAGCAGTTATCCCTTTGGCAGATATCTTCCTGAAAGGCAATTTGACATCCTTTCCGGCATCCAGATCCAGGAACCATTTTGTACCAGATGGCGCAATCATGCTCATAGTAATTTGCTGATCAGTAAAAACAATTTTCAGTGTCCCCTTAAAAGTTTTCACAGGCCAACTTACAATTAATTTGCCTTGCTCGCGGTCTGAAACAGTCGGATTGCCGAACCTGATTAACGAATCTTTTCCGTCGACTGACATTTTGAATTTCAGTCCGGCCGTTATTTCTTTTGTACTCCACAGATAGCCATCAACCAGTGGAAGTGTAAAAAACTTACACTCATTACTTGTGACCGGTTTAGACTCATAGCCTGAGGCCATTTTTTCATCGAAAAGATGGATATCCCTAAACCGCAGTGTACCATCATCCCAAAGCAGGTTGGCACGATAAAAGCGACTGTCAAACCAAATTGTTTTCTGATTGCTGCCGGGCAAATCCTCAGTTGCTGATACGGATGTTGATGGCGTTACCTTAAAATGCGACTTGAACCATTCCCCCGATGCAGCCAACGTTTCAACCCGAACCTTTTTTTCATCACGAAGTTTTTCTATCAATGGAAACTGCATGGCCAATCCCTTTTCCATTGCAGCCCAGGTGAAAGAATTTTCCTGCCCGGCCTGCGTGTAGGCAAAAGCCATAGACGGCCCGTTTACAAATTGCTTAAAAAACCAATCGATCCATTCCTGATCGCCGCCTGCTTTTGGATACACAGGTTCAAGAGTGATAACACCCTGCCTTTCGCTGCCAAGGCCATTGTCATATTGTCTTATAGGGTCACTGCCCAGCATCCTGAAAATAGGCACAGGAATTTGAGCTTCAGCGTGCTGTGCAGGCATATAAGCATTCAATTTGCTTGGATAATAAGCCTGGTTCCAATATCCTCCCCATAGCGTGTAACCGTCGGTACCGTATTGATCCTTGCAATTTGCCGAGGCAACAATATGGTATTTGGTATACATATAACTGAGGCTATAAGCATCAATAAACCACGAGGCTACAGATTTGGGATAGTAACCGAATATGCGCTTGAAATTCTGCATATAAGTATCGATCAGCTTTCTGCGTTCTGTTTGGGTATAGCCTGTCGAGAAACCGATATTGGCACGCCAATCCCAGGGATAGCGTCCGCGCCATTTCATTCCTGAGTGTTCCACCAAGGGCTGGGGTATCTCCCACCAGGCGCCTATCTCAAAACTATCTTTCGGAAGTTGTTTCAACAGTTTTTGATAACGAGGATCCATCAATGCATCATATTGCAGCAGGAAAGTACCGCCAAGATGATATTTCTTCATCAGGTCTACCTGCTTCACCACGGTTTCATACAACACATCTTCAGTTATAGCGGGGTCACGCGGTTCGAGCAAGCGAATAAAGTTGACTATGTTAACAATTCTGGGCGCCTGGCAAAATGCAGGGAAACCGATCAGAGCCAATGCAAAACAGATAAATAATTTTCTCATAATGGATGCGGCATAAATTAAGCATCTATTTAATGAAATAGCAAATTTAAAAGATGGAAGTTGCGATAGCATCAGTTGCATCTCCCGAAATAAAAAGTTCAGCCAGCGATCAATCATCCTCTCCATAAAAACAACGGTTTAGACTTTAGTTTGTTATAAGCGCGCAATGGGGGGCTATTCAATAAAAAATAGTTTTGAAATAAGATGCAAAACAGTATATTGTACTATATATCAGTAGGTTATATCTAGAGTCGAAATTTATTTTATCGAAATATAGTAAAAGATAACTTTTAAATTATTCCGGATGAAATATTGATTTAGAGTTAATTTTCAGAAACGCAGCATTGCGTCAAGTCAGGATAAAAAGTTATAGTCAATCAAACCGTCACTAAAATATTTAAGATGCGATCCTTTCAAATAAAATTTAAATCCTTAATAATTATTGCGATATCCGTAACCATTTTCGGGGCCTGTAAAAAAACAGAGAATATAAATGGAGACGCTAATCCAATTCCAAAGGGTGCTGCCATGGCAGCAGCGGCAGCCGCGGCGTCAACGGACAAATGGGTAGACAGTTGGGCAGCCTCCTTCCTATCGACGACGGTAAACGGCGCGGTGCAGTCAACGCCATCTTTTAATAACCAAACGTTCCGGCTTAATGTATTCTCAAAGTTAGGGGGTACGAAGGCACGTGTGAAGCTGACCAATAAGTTTGCGACGAATACCCTTACAGTTGGAGCTGTGCACATTGCGTTACGCTCAACAAGCAACTCAATTACGGCAACAAGCGATCGCACATTGACATTCGGCGGAAAACCCGGTGTCACCCTTGCCCCGGGTGCCGAGATATGGAGCGATTCGGTTACACTAACCATTACGCAGCATGTTACAGTTGCCATCAGCGTTTATATCCCGGGAAGCTTCAAGCCAACAACTTTTCACCCGACCGGCTTACACACCAGCTACCTTTCAAAGAGCGGTAATTATGTTGCTTCAACAACACTTCCGCTGGCGAGCTTCACAAATACTACTACTGAGGTCGTGATCGTATCTGGTCTGCAAGTTTCTGCTCCGGCTACGAGTAAAGTTGCAGTCACCTTTGGCGACTCAATTACCGATGGGGCCGCCTCCACGAACAATGCCAACGGCAACTGGCCGGACGTTCTGTCCAATCGCCTGCCTGTGTTGTCATCAGGCGTTCCGTTCTCGGTGATCAACATGGGTATCGGTTCGAACCGGCTGGTGGCCTCTGACCTTGCCGGTCCATCAGGTGTACACCGTTTTGCGGATGATGTGCTCGCCAGGCCAAACGTTGGCTATGTTATCTTACTCGAGGGCATCAATGACATCTCTTACCACCAGGCCACAGCAGCGACAATCACAGGTGCATACGCAACATTGGTAGCCCAGGCGCATGCTGCCGGGATAAAGGTATACGGCGCGACATTACTTCCAATTGGCAACTCCACAAAGTACACCGTAGCCAATGAGGCCACCCGGCAGGCTGTGAATGACTGGATACGCACATCGGGAACTTTCGACGCTGTGCTCGACTTTGAGGCCGTGGTTAAAGACCCGGCCACTAACCCGCTGCGGATCAAAGCCAACATGACAGGCGACTATGTGCACCCCAATTCCGTAGGATACGCCGCGATCGGTAACTCTATTCCGACGAGCCTGTTTAATTAGGAAAATCGCAGACGCAAAAAGCGGAAAGAAATAGGTGAA
>Ga0207645_10000050_pt1 | contig 84659 bp, 90 predicted proteins | sample KBSM53metaG_FD_184331 | JGI IMG/M metagenome (GOLD analysis project Ga0207645, IMG submission 184331) | Miscanthus rhizosphere microbial communities from Kellogg Biological Station, Michigan, USA - KBS M5-3 metaG (SPAdes) (version 2) | ecosystem: Host-associated > Plants > Roots > Rhizosphere >...
ACCAATGCTCGCTATTTTGTTTTAAATACGTTGATATGGCACGCAATACTTCTATTATTCTCGGCAAACATTTTGAAGAGTTTATTTCAAACGAAGTGTCGTCCGGTCGTTATAATTCCGCCAGCCAGGTAGTTAGAACAGCACTGAGGCTCCTGGAGGCAGAGGAAACTAAAAAGAACCTATTAAATAAAACTTTGACAGTCGGTGAAACGAGTGGGTTCGATAAAAATTTTGACCGCAAAGCCCATCTTAAGAAACTTCACAATAGGTTGTAGCGTATCGCTCATCAAAAGTTAAGGCGCATCTCATTTTTTATCGTATTCTTAATGACCCGATTGAAATAGTGAGGATTCTACACGAAAAAATGGATATTGACAATAGACTGGATGATTAACTTTAAGTTACAACCAACCCGAGCGCTTAAATAACAAATAAAGCACCACACATAACCCAATAGTTACACTAAGAACAACAGGATAACCATAATGCCAACGCAACTCCGGCATATCACTGAAGTTCATACCATAAATACCCGCCACCATTGTGGGTACGCCGATAATCGCGGCCCAGCCGGCAAATTTTTTGGACACCTCGCTTTGGGAAATGGAGATCAATGAAAAGTTTGCTTCCAGTGCTGTGTTTAATAACTCCCTCGAATTATCTATCATTTCATTGATGCGCATGGCATGATCATATATATCCCGGAAATAAGGCCTTGTATCTTCTGATATATAATTGAAGTCAAACCGCATCAGGCGATTGCATATTTCGACAAGAGGAAATATTGCTCTCTTTACTTCAAGCAGCTCATGTTTTAAATGATAAATATATTCGGTCGTTTCGCGGCTTGGCTTTTCTTTAAAAATTTTATGCTCGAGTTGTTCGAGATCTTCCTCCATTATGTGCACAACAGGAAAGTACTGGTCGACGATGGAATCCATCACTGCATATAATGCAAAGCCTTGTCCTTTCCCCAATAAATGCGGTGTGTTTTCACAACGGGTACGCACATCCGCATATGATATAGACGATCCGTGCCGGACCGTTATAATAAAATTATTCCCAAGAAAAAAATGTGTTTCGCCAAATTCGATGTGATGCTCTGAATTTATCTGCGCGGTCCTTAACACAATAAATACGGAATTGCCATATATTTCCACTTTAGGCCGCTGATGTGCCCTATGCGCATCTTCTATTGCCAGGTCGTGCAGGCCAAATTCCTGCTGTACCAATTGCAATGTTTCTTCCTGTGGTTCGTGCAATCCTATCCATACAAACCCTTCTGTTTGCTTTAAGATATCTCCCGCATTCTTGAGTTGAATGTTTGCAGTACGCCGGCCGTCGGTATATAAAGCGCAGTTAACGATTTCTTCCATATGGCAATCGGCTTTATTCTATAGTAAGGTAAAAAAAACAGATGACTTATTTCGCAGGCAGTTGCTTTTTGTTTGAATGGTACGTCATCAAGGCATAAAAAAACCCTCCTTCCGGAGGGCTTATCATCACAACAGATCTATCATTTATCTCCAATGACCACGTCGCCAGTAATAACCGCCGGGCCTATGCTTCCAGTGGCCCGGCGCCCAATAGCTTCGGCCGCTTCGCGGCGGCGGTGCCCAGTAACCGGGAGCGCAAACGTACCTGCCGCTGCGCCAGGTCCATTCCGGTCGTATCCATATTGCTCCTGCAAATGGCGGCGGACCGGGTGCGACCACCGGTACTCCAACAGGAAAGTCAAGCCGCACGCTAACCCGTTGAGCATTTGAAGTAAAAATTCCAACGCCGGCAATTAAAAGAATTGCTAAGATTAGTTTTTTCATAATTACTTTTTTAGTTTTCAGGGAGTATAGATCCGGGTACCCGGCTACACTATTTTTAGCGATAATGCGGTTAAGACTGGTTAACATGGCACGGGTTTAGCGTTTTCTAATTGCCACTTGCCATTTTTTGAATTTTTTAAGACATTAATAAGAGTACAGCCAAACGCTTAATTTGTGCAGGTTTTTGTTTGCTGGTATTATTGATTTATTTTGACAGTCGATTGAACAATGGTTACTCCTAAAAAAGTATTGAAATATCTCTACCTGCCCAATCTTTTTGGTACACAACGAACCAAAGAGATCCTGCATGTAAATCCGACTATAATTCCGCAGCGGGAGGAGGCAGCTGTTGTCAGAACTTTCGTTTATGATTATGACGCCGAATCGGTCAAGGAATTTGAGCTCAAAACTGTTGAATCCTGTTATAAGTTTAAGAATACAAATACCATCAGCTGGATTAATATAGATGGATTGCGCAAAGCTGATGTAGAATCTGTTGCCAGCCAGTTCGGCATCCACCCGTTGTTGGTAGAAGACATTCTTAGCATCAATCAACGGCCTAAAATGGATGAAGTGGAAGGCGTGCTGTTTTGTCTGCTCAACATGCTTTACTATAATGAAAAAAATCAAACGGTAGAAACAGAACAGATCAGTATTGTGTTGGGTAAAAATTTTGTAGTCAGCTTCCAGGAAGATGCAAAGAGAGATGTGTTTAATCCTTTGCGCCAGCGACTAAAGATGAACAACAGTAAAATCAGGCAACGCTCTGCAGATTATCTCTGTTATTCCATGCTCGATCTGATCGTCGACAATTATTATGTGGTTATGGAAAGGCTGGGTGACAGGATTGAAAACCTCGAAGAAGAAGTGGTGCGTAGCAGTAACACGAGATCACTGGCGAAAATCAACCAGCTACGAAAAGAATTGATCGTACTAAAAAGAAATATGGCCCCCGTCCGGGATCTTATCAATGGCATTATCAGAAGCGAAAGCGATCTTTTGGATGATGCTACTACCAAGTATTTTAAGGATGTGTACGATCACATTATACAGGCATACGACCTGAGCGAAAACTATCGTGATATCATGGTGAGCATGCAGGACCTTTATATCAACAATGTAAACCTGAAGATGAACGAGGTGATGAAGGTAATGGCCATCGTAACCTGCTTGCTGGCACCGGCAACAGTTATCGGTGGTATATTCGGTATGAATTTCGACTCTATTCCATACCTGCATAATCAATATGGTTTTTGGATAGCCGTTACCGTTATGCTGGTTATTCCTGTTTGGATGATAACTATGTTCAGAAGGCGGGGTTGGTTTTAATTATCTTCAATAGCTGGCTTCATCCAGTTTCACTTTTCCTTTAAACGTCCAGAACACAAAACTGGTATAGATCGCAACGAGAGGCGTTCCTATCAGCGCGATAATTAATAATATTTTCATAGTCTTTGCCGAAGATGCAGCGTTGTGTATGGTAATACTATTTTGCGGTGCCGATACAGAATACAATAAGTTTGGAAAAACTTCAATGGCCACCATAATTAATAACAACGCAATTGTAATGGAAGAGCTGATAAATGCATAACGGAATTTTCCTTTTTTTACCTGGCGCGGAATGTTCGCGATAGCCAATATCATTATTATCGGGATAATAAAGATAGCTGGATGGGATTTGAAATAATCACTCAGGTGAGGCACATAAAGCAAGGTATATAATGTGGTAAAGACAAAACTCAGTACAAAAAACACGGTAAAGTTATTCGCCAGTATATGCAGCTTCGCATAGAGCCTGTTTTCGGTTTTCATCGTGAGAAACAAGGCGCCATGTGTCATAAACAAAGCCAGCGTAGTAATCGATACCAGGATGGTAAACGGATGAAAGAAAGAATAGCTATTGCCGGCAAACTCTTTGTGTTCATTCAGCGGCAGACCGTAAGCCACATTACCCAGCATTAAACCCAATGAAAGCGCAATAACTATACAGGAAACGCAATAAACAATATCCCATGTTCTGCGCCACCACGCCATTTGTTCCTTACTTCTGAATTCTATTGCCACGGCCCGGAAGATGATGCCCATCATAAATATCATAAAGGGAACATAGAATGCAGAAAAGATAGCAGCATATGCAACAGGAAATCCGGCAAACAATGCGCCGCCACCGATTACCAACCACACTTCGTTGCCATCCCACAGCGGGCCAATTGCGTTTAATGCTATGCGACGGCTTTGTTCTTTCTTCAAAAATAAATGCAGGGCGCCGGCACCAAGATCAAACCCATCCAGTATGGCATAGCCGCTGATGACAGCACCGAACACCAGGAACCACCATACGTTATAATCAATTCCTAAAAACATAGTTAATGCGACATTATAGGGTTATCTCTTTTGCTTCCTTCTTCAATTTGTTCTTTGGTACCGTAATCAACCGGTCCGTGCTGTATTTTTTTATTTAATAAATACAAAAACAAGATGAACAATAACAGGTAAACAACCATAAACATAATGAGCGAGAATAAAACCTGGTTTGCCGTAACCGCTTTGGACAAAGCATCAGATGTTCGCAACAAGCCATATACCACCCACGGTTGCCGACCCATTTCCGCTGCAAACCAACCAGCCTGGTTTCCCATTTGCGGCAATAAAACAGAAAGGACAAATACGATCATCAACCATCGCTGGTCAAATAGTTTTTTTCTTCGCCATTGTATACATGCATACAGCGTAAGAACGATCATTGCCACCCCAACAGCAATCATTAAATGATAGAATTGAAAGATTGCGTTTACCTGTTTTGGCCTGTCTTCTACCTTAAATGCATTCAGCCCGGTTACAGGTTCATTGAAATTGCCATGTATTAAAAATGAAAGTCCGCCGGGAACAGATATACCATGCGTTGTTTTATTTTTTTGATTGACATAACCCAATAAAAACATATCTGCTTTTGCCGATGAATCATAATGACCCTCAAATGCTGCGAGTTTAGCCGGTTGATTGATTGAAACACCTTCTGCACTGCGATGCCCGGCGAATAATTGCGCCAATGAACAAAGGGTCGCCACAAGCAACGCAATTTTAAAAGATGGCCTGGCTATCTCGAGATGCTTTTTCTTTAAAATATACCATGCGTTCACACTTAATACAAGAAAAGCTCCCGCGAGAAACGCGGCGATCCATACATGAATTAACCTGTCTACACTGGAGGGATTGAACACCATCGCCCAGAAATCGGTTATCTCGGCTCGTGCTTCCATTCCTTCGCCCACAATATGAAAGCCGGCGGGTGTTTGCTGCCACGAGTTGGCAACGACGATCCATATCGCAGAAAACATAGACCCAAGAAATACCATAATGCAGGAAATAAAATGCACAACACGGCTAACCCTGTGCCATCCAAATATGAGAATACCCAGGAACCCGGACTCCAATGCGAAAGCGAATATTCCCTCTGCGGCAAGTGCACTGCCAAATATATCACCGACATATTTCGAGTAGGTGGCCCAGTTAGTTCCAAACTCGAATTCCATGATTATTCCCGTGGCTACACCAATCCCGAAAATGAGTGCAAAAATTTTAATCCAGAAACGGGTTATCTGTTCGTAAAGTTTATTACCGGTTTTCAAATACATTCCTTCGAAAACAACGAGCAGTAAACCAAGGCCAATGCTTAACGGGGGATAGATATAATGGAAAGCGATAGTAAAAGCAAACTGAATGCGGGATAAAACTTCTACATCCATACTGTTTGTTTTTTACCCGCAGCGGATCACCGGCTTATTGTCTTTCACTTCACCAGGTCGTCTTAAGGTTCCTTTGACGAAGTTTTTTTGAAAACAGGTACTGTGCTGCAGGCTTCTCCGTACATAATACTTTTCGCGACGGGTCTTAATTTCTTTGTTATTTCCGTATAGGCAAATTCGCCAATGGGTAAATCCCCGCAACCCTTTATCACTACCCGTTTATCAATATATTCTTCACTATTTAGTGCTTCGATATTTTTAATAAATAAATAGCGGTGTAATTCCTTTTCATCGCCCTGTATTATATCTGCGGCTACAGGTTGCACGTACGATACCACCAACATATAAGCCCATATCGGAATGATTGCATCGGCCGTGCAGGTAACAGCCACATATTTATTTCTGAATTTTTCCCAGTCTTCTTTTTTCAGCGCCTCTCTGAAATCTTTTTCTTTCAGAATAAGCCCCATAAATAAATAATCTTTCAAATCAAACAGAACGACTTCCTGCCTTGGATAAAAATTTTCCAGGTCGATGGTAACCAGGCCGCTTTCTGCTACTTTATTTACAATTGCTTCACTCATAGTACTACTGTAAAATTAACACTCTAAACCGAGGATTGTTTATAGTACAGGCACAAAGAAAAACCGCCCCGGTTGTTTCGGAGCGGTTGAATGTTTTCAGACTTTAAAATCAGAAAAATTTGGCCCGGTTATCCTTTATCGATGCAGTCTTCATCAATATCTGTGTGGGATATCCCTGGCGTTGTCTCAGGGTTTGTTCCAGTTGTTTACGCTGATCGTCAATATTTGCGTTGGCTACAGAAGTAGCGCTTACATTTTCAACTTTCACAGCAAATACGCCTTCCGATCCTTCTATAGCATCTGTTATTACCTTACTACTGTTGCCAGGGTTAAAGGAAGCGCCGATGACACGTGGTTCATAGCCAAAATTCTTTCCTCCGGTCATCCGCAGGCTGTCTGCTACCTGAACCGGTTGGTTCATTGTCGTAGCTACGGCTTCGAGTGTGCTCACTTTTCCTATCTTCTGTATTAATTGCTGCGCTTTTTTCCTCTTTAATAATACAATCTCTACCATTGGCCTTGCCCTGGTTACTGACTGTACTCCTTCTTTATTTATATCAGTAACCGTTGCTACTATATAATTGTCACCCACGCGAACCGGCTGTAACACATCTCCTTTTGCTGCATTAAAAATTGCTTTGACCAAAGGTCTCGACACCAGCACCTGGTTAACAGCTGCATCACTTGCTTTTATGTCGCTGGCCAATAGTTTATTTAATCCCTTTGATCGAAGTGATTTTTCAAAATTATCATCAAAAGATTTCTGATCCCGACTATTGCCTGCAAACTGGTTGGCTGCATTGTTTACACTGTCATCTGTGGCACTGCTTGGATAAATGCTTTTTGTAACGTACGCCAATTTATAAGCGGGGGAATTTCCTTTCTGCGCCAGCACTTCTATATAATGGTAACCAAAGTCGGTCTTTACAACATCCTTATCGCCAACTTTATGACTAAAAATAAAATCATTAAACGGGGGAACCATTTGACCGACATAAACATTTTCATATAATCCTCCCTTATCCTTACTGCCCTGGTCGTCGGAAAATTTAACAACCAGCGAGTCGAAGTTGGATCCGTTCTTTATTGCTGTTGCAATACTATCTGCCAGTTTTTTCGCCGTGCTGTCTTCCCGGATCGGAACCATCTGGCCTTGCTGGTTTTGTTGCTGTGTACCTATTAATATATGTCTCACCTTTACAGTATCCGGCCATTGTTTTACCTCTATGGTTTTCGCTAAAGTATATGCGTTACCATCAAGGTATGGTCCGTACACAGAACCTACAGGGTTGTTAAGAATGGAATCTTTGTTCGCCGGCGGTAACGATTTGGCGGGTGTATACACATCATTAAATGGCGTTTCACTGCCTGATTTTACAACGTATGTTTTAATATCTGTGGCATCCCTGAATTCCTGTTTCATGCTTTCCAGTTTGTCTTTAACCAACACACTATCTGTATGATTAGGGCCTGCGTTGAATGAAACGTATTCTATACTTCTTGTCTCCTGGTCCTGTTTGAAGTCTTCTTTATGTTTATTGATATAATCTTCAATCTCGGCATCTGTTACCTTTACCGTGCTGTCGGCTATCGTTGTATAAGGAACTTTTACATAGCTTATTTTAGCTATCTGGCTATTATCAGTATTCTGTTTTTCTACAAACCACTTTGGAACATTGACAGAATTGGTCAATAGCGATGCATATTTTTCCATCATACGGCTAAACTCAAGGCTGGTAACATATGAATTCAACTGTTGCCTGTCGCTTTCATTCTTACTGCGTTTCCATTGCAGCATAAACTGTTTAGCCTGGTTTACATCAAACTGGCCGGTCTTCTGGTCCGTGAACCGCTGTTTTAAATCCTGGGGAGGGTTGCTGCCGAATAAAATATCGTTTATTTCATTTTTACCCATGCTTATTCCCAACCTGTCAAACTCTTCTTCTGCAAGTACTTTGGTGATTTCCTGGTTCCAAAGACCTTCGTTTACCTGCTGCCTACCCCGGTCGTCCATCGGGTAGCCCTGCTGCTGACGATAATCGGTTTCCGCCGCCAGTCTTTTATTGAACTCCAGGTAGTCGATCTTCTTTCCGTTTACAGACCCTATTGTTGTAGAACTGCCACTGAATATGTGGCTACGGCCTGTAAAAGCATCCATCAGGATAAAGCCCAGCAGGGCAATGGCAATAATAATCGCTGAAATTAAACCACCTCTGTCCCTGATTGTTTGAATAACTGACATAGTTGTTATATAGGATTAAAAAGGATGGCAAAATTAGGGGAAATATGGATATTAACAAATTGTGGAAAACGGTCAAAACCCTTGAATTGACTGATTTTGAGCCCTTTTTTCAATATTACTGATTCCAGGTTACCCACACTTTATTTTGCGTTAGGTAACGTGTAAAAGGAAATTTTAATTGTTTTGAATTTTTTATTCAAGGACAACTTTTTTTAAACAATGATACCTTGATTACTTCAAATTGATGTGAATATCCCGTTGTGAAACGTGAATATGGAACTGGAAAAGAATACAGTAATTAGCTACCGGCGCAATTGGATCAGTTTTGTTGTTAGAAGATCACAGTTTGTTCCATCACTATTAACCATGATTTCTTTTAATTATGCTTAAAAGTTTTACAAGACCAGATATTCACAGCGATGTTAAAAACTACCTGTAAGTGAACAAGGACGGGCATCCTGGTTGTTAATAATGCAAGAGTTGTTGTGGATAGGATAAAGATTTTTAGTTTATTAATTTTATAAAGGATAAGTTTTCCACGAATTCACAGCCATAATAATAATAGACTTTTTTTAAAAAATATATTATTATAATTATTATACAGAAGAGAGGGGTTGAAAAAATGTTTTTGAAAAATGATAGTTCCCGGTCGTAATATTGTCCTCCTTTAAAAAATTTCGCTATGGGTATTGAAACGCTGGCCGCTGCAAAAACGAATGTTGAAAAAAAAGGTTTTCTCGATGTTGACATAGATCCTTCGCTGGATTTGTTTTCTGAGATCGAAAGGTTGAAAAAGGAAAAGAATGCAGTGTTGCTGGCGCATTACTACCAGGATGCGGATATCCAGGATGTAGCGGATTATATCGGCGATAGTCTTGGCCTTGCACAGCAGGCACAAAAAACCAAGGCGGACATGATCGTTTTTGCAGGGGTACACTTCATGGCTGAAACGGCAAAGATTTTAAATCCAGCAAAAAAAGTTGTTATTCCGGACCTCAAAGCCGGTTGTTCGCTGAGCGATAGTTGTCCGCCGCCATTGTTCAAACGATTCAAAGAGCAGCATCCGGATCATGTGGTCGTCAGTTACATCAACTGCAGCGCCGGTATCAAAGCGTTGAGCGACGTGATTGTTACCAGCAGCAATGCAAAGATTATTGTTGAAAGTTTTCCAAAAGAGCAGCCGATCATTTTTGCTCCGGACAAAAATTTAGGGGCATATATCAACAAAGTGACGGGAAGAAATATGTTGCTATGGAACGGTGCCTGTATGGTTCATGAAATATTCAGTCTTGAGCTTATTACAAAACTGAAAGTAAGGCATCCCGATGCAAAAGTGATAGCTCATCCCGAATGTGAAGAACCTGTTTTGAAGATTGCCGATTATATTGGTTCAACAACAGGCCTCTTGAAATTTACTCAAACTGATAGTGCGCAGGAATATATTGTTGCTACAGAAACCGGTATTCTTCACCAGATGGAAAAAGCATCGCCAAATAAAAAATTTATTCCTGCTCCTCCCAATAATGGTTGTGCCTGCAATGATTGCCCGCACATGAAATTGAATACGCTGGAAAAGCTTTATCTCTGTATGGAATATGAAACACCGGATATTACAATGGATGAGGAGTTGCGGCTAGCGGCGAAAAAACCCATTGAAAGAATGCTGGAGATAAGCGCAAAAGCAGGACTATAGTTTTATAAAACCGATAAGAGATTAACTACTTTCTCCTTTATCAGATCTCTTACCTTTCTGAAGTCTTCTTCATTCATATTTTTAGGATCAGGAATTTCCCAATCGAGAAAAACTTTTGACGGCATCCAGGGACAAGCGTCGCCGCATCCCATCGTCACAACAGCATCGAATGGCGCATATTGTTCCACTTCACGCAGCGATTTGGAATGATGCATGGAAAGATCATAATTCAATTCCTTCATCGCGGCAATTGCTTTCGCATTTATTTTTCCTGAAGGACTGGAGCCCGCACTATAACTTTCTATTTTATTTTCACCGTATAGTTTTGCAAACGCTTCACTCATCTGGCTGCGATTGCTGTTTTCTATGCAAACAAAAAGTATTTTCTTTTTCCGGTCAGACATTTATTAATACGGGATTATAATTTTATTAAACGATTGGCAGCTTCTTCCAGGGTTTCTTCTTTTTTTGAAAAACAAAACCGTACTACTTTGTTATCCGTACCAGCTTTATAAAATGCCGAAACAGGAATGCAGGCTACACCGTATTCTTTGGTTATGCGTATAGAAAAGTCTTTATCACTCTCATCGCTGATGCGGTCATATTTGAAACATTGGAAATAGCTTCCGTGGCTTGGTAATGCAGTAAACTTTGTTTGTTTTAATCGCGAGGCAAAGAAATCTCTTTTCTTTTGCATAAAGGGAGCAAGTGATAAATATGATTCTTTGTTATGAAGAAATGTAGCTAACCCAACCTGTGATGGTGAATGACAGGAAAAGCAATTGAACTGATGAACCTTCCTGAATTCGGCCATTAATGGAGACGACGAAATACAGTAGCCGAGTTTCCAGCCTGTGCAGTTATATACCTTTCCAAACGAAAAGTTGACAAAAGCTCTTTCCAGTAAATCCGGGTAACGGAGAATACTTTGATGAGCGATATTATCAAAAACAAGATGTTCGTACACTTCATCGCTGACGATAAATATGTTTGAATCTTTAACGATGGATCTCAATGCTGCAATGTCATTTTCACTTAGTACTGCACCGGTCGGATTATTCGGTGAGTTCAGCATGATCATTCTTGTCTTTGGCGTTATCCTTTGTCTTACTTTTTCCCAGTCGATTTTATAATCCGGAAAATCAAGGTTGATTAATACGGGTATAGCGCCATTCACTTCCACATTCGGAATGTAACTGTCATATGCCGGCTCAAATACAATTACTTCATCTCCCGGCTGCAATACCGTTGTTAATGCGGTATATATTGCATAGGTACCGCCGGGTGTTATTGTTATATCTGTATCAGGACTGATTGTTGTATTATAAAGAAACGCAACCTTTTCTGCGATAGCTTCACGTAATGGCAGGTAGCCCTGCATGGGAACATACTGGTTAAAGTCTTTTCGCATTGCTTCGTCTACAAGAGCGATCAATTCCTGGTTCATTGGAAAATCAGGATAGCCCTGGCCAAGGTTAATTGCATGATGTTTTGCGGCAAGAGCACTCATCACCGTGAAGATTGTTGTGCCCACATCGGGTAATTTGCTTTTGATAACAGGAACCATTTAGCAAAACAAATGAAAAAGATGGATTCGGGAAACTATTATAATTTCAGTCACTGGTTTAGATAATGACAAAAAAAGAAATCATTGCGGAGTTGAGATCCAACTATGCCCTGTTCGGCGATCTGATTACTTCACTTAATGAAGATGATTTTTCATATTCACCGGAAGGAAAATGGAATGCCGGCCAGCAGCTTGACCACTTGATCAGGGCAGTATCGCCGCTGTCAATCGGATTGCGTCTTCCGAAGTTCTTAATTAGAGCATTATATGGCAAAGCAAACAGGCCATCTAAATCTTTTGACGAATTGGTAAAGAAATATAAATCAAAACTGGAAGGCGGTGGAAGGGCGAGAGGAAAGTTTATACCGGGGAAAATACAGTTCTATAATAAAAAGAAAAACATCAAAGGGTTGCTTGCAAAGATTGAACAACTTGTGAAAAATATCGACAGTTACTCGGAACGTCAGCTCGATATCTTTATTCTTCCACATCCTTTGCTTGGAAAGGTAACACTTCGCGAAATGATGTATTTCACCATTTATCATGCTGAACATCATCGTAAGCAAACGATAAGCAATGCAGGAAAATGAGAAATTACTTTTTGCTCTTTAGCCGTAGCGCTTTTTGCTTTGCCCTTTTTTCCCTGTCTGAAATAGAATTGTTGGGCAGCCCCATGATCAATCCGCGACAGGCCGACGATCCGCAGTTGCAATGGAAAGGCTCCATACTTTTATCAAGGAATGTTGCGTAATCAAGCGTAAGCTCTTCGCCTTTTTCTATTGGCCTTAGTGCATACAGTGTAAGTCCATCATATATTGTATTGGCGTCACAACTATGATTTTGCGGTGCCCAGCCCGATGGATCTTCATCCCAGAGAATATAAACTTCATTACTTACCGGGTATGCGTAGCGTCGGAACATTTCTTTTTCATCCTCTCCCCAATTTTTATCTACATGACGTTTTGTAACCAGGCGCTGCAATCTTTCTTCTCCTTTGAAAATTATTTCTCCTTTAGCAATGATCCTGTTTGCATAAATCCCAAAGCCTGCGATCGAGTTGCCTTTCATTACATATGCCTTCTTATTACGCTCATGCCGGGCAATGCCTTCGGCAATGATGTGCCGGAGAAATCCTGCCTGGCCAATACCGTCATATTTCAATACAAAATCGGCCGAGCCTTCATAACCGTCGGTATAGAATACCGAGCAGGTAAAGTTTATTTCCAGAAAATAGATTTCGTTTTTATCATTTACCCTGAAATCAAGACGGGCATAACCTAAACCATTAAAACCTTTAAATATTTTCTCGGCTGCGAGTCTTAACTCAATATCCAATATAGGATCAGCACAAGGAACATTACAATCAGGATGAAGTTCAGATGTTTTTAAAGCATATGTTTTAAATTCTCGTCCTTCCGGAAACAGGTATTCAACCGGTTTAAAAACGGTACAGCTCTTTTCTGTTGTATTAGCGGCGACAAGAACGGTAAACTCCCTTCCTGAAATATATTCTTCTACCAATAAAGGACCATACTCTTCAATGATGCTTTCTGCTTTTGCTATCAACTCCTTTTTATTATGTACCAGCGAATGCTCATCAACGCCGAGGCTGTCCCCGGCTTTTGCGGGTTTTACAAACAAAGGAAATTTGAGATAACGAACTGCCGCATTTATATCCTGAACCTTTTCAATCAATGCATAGGCAGGTATCTTCACACCTTCGCAGTGTGCTACATATTTCATCAGCTCTTTTGGGGGATCATAGAGCTTGCTGGTTGGACCCGTGAATGGAAGATTCAATAACTCCAATGTGTAAATAACATCTATTGACGGAACTTCCCATTCAAGGTAACCTTCGCAGAGGTTTACAAAGATGTCGTAGTTCTTCTTGCTAAGCTCCTTTAATTGTTTGTAGGTGGTTAGCTTATTCAGAAATACAGTATCCACTTCATCACCGGGAACCAGTGGTGCAAGATTACGTGGTGGATCGTAATGCTGATAATCTACCGCGGAGGTAGAATAATCTGGTTGAAGCACACAAATCTTCATTAGCCGATTTTTTATATTGACCGGTTCCTGTATCAATTTTCTTAATTGAACAGTAAAAGCCGGGATAAAAATTATTGATGAGAATGCCGGGCAATGGCTTCTTCTATTACTTCTGACACCAATTGTGTAAATGATTTACCGGATACGCGCAAAATAGCGCCGATAGAAGTATAATCTTCATCTTCGCTTAATCCGCATTGTGCATTTACTTCAAGCATGTAAAGATTTCCTGTTTCCGCATCCATTCTTATATCCAGTCGTCCATATCCCTGTCCACCAACCGCACAATATGCATCAAGAGTCAATCTTTTCAGCCGCTCAATCAATCCGGCTTCTTTTGGTAAAAAGTATTCATAGAAGTTTTCATTACCGGGCATAGGAGATTCTTCTTCATAAATTTCCCACAACCTGTCAAAAGACAGCATGCGTTCTTCATCCGGTAATGATTTGTGAAATATGCGTTCAACGGGTTCGTAGATAATGCAGTTTTCGGGCCTGTCAGATGAGCCTATAATAAATGTAGTAAATTCCGGCCCTTTAATAAACTGTTCGGCAAATAAACCATCGGCCAACAGGTTCCATCCATGATAGCCTGTCTTTAATTCTTTAACCCGACCCATCATGTCGCGCGGGTTGTTCACCACGTTCTTGACCGAAAGCCCCATACTGCCGCCGGATACTGCGGGTTTGATGATAACAGGCGTTCCCAATTTTTTACAAAGACCGTTGTATGATTTCTCCGATCCGTTAACCAGGCCCCACCGGGCTGTAGATATACCGGCTTTGTCAAAAGCCGTCTTCATCGGGATCTTGGAAGTGGTAATAGTATAATAGTGGACATCCGAGCCGGTATAAATAAGATTGTATTTATCCAATTCTTTTATAACGGATACACCGGGCGTACCATTTACTTCATCACCATCGCAAAGATTAACGACCAAAGGCAGCGTTCCATTGACAGACGAGGCGATTGTAAAGATTACCTGTTTATAATTATTCATTGTAACAGGTTGCCATTTCCAGTCTGCCTTTAATTCATTAAAGACTTTGGTATACTCTGCAAGGCTTTGTGTGAAATCGTAGTAATGCTGAAGGTTTGGGTCTTCTGTTTCCAGATGTGGAAACAATACCCAAAACTTATATTTTCTTATATCAATATTGCCTGCAGCGGTCATGCAATGATATTGCTTTGAGAGCGGGCTCTCAGCTTTTGCTGTATAAAATCTGTCAACTGATAGTTCTTTAATACCTCATCGGAAAGATGAGAAGCACCCTGTATCGTTCCAAGACAACTTGCGCTTCCGCAGCAACAATCGAATGGTTGAGCCATATCCCATTCAGATGATGGATAGAAGAAGGTCATCTCTTCTCCCGGCTGAACGGGTTTAAGACAAACAACTTCTAATGTTGCTGTATTAAAGAATATATTAGGTGAACAGCTATGGTTTGTGTAGCGCAGGTATTCGGGCAGTATAGAAATATGTTCTTTATCATCTAACTGAATCGTAAGATAAGTAGCATGAGGTAAAATCGCTTCAGGATAGAATTTCGCAAGAACATCGCCCGGTTGAAATGATTGTTTTGCATGCAGAGATTTGGCGCCGCTGTCTGCCGCCTGTCTTACTTCTGCAATGTCTTCGGAAAATACAATGTCATACGACAGCTGGTGAAGTGTAGAGGAGTTCATATTTGAATTTAATGGGTTGACGAGTAGATTTTATTCATCGAAACTATAAGCAGTTTGTTAAGGTGTAGTAGGTTAGTAATCGTTATGAACAAAGCCTGAACTATATAAAAAGCTATAATTACACAAACCTATCTATTATTTTATAATAAACCAACAATATAATCAAATAATAATTGCAGTTACTTCGATTTCCACAAGGTATTCACGTTCTATTAATCCCTTTACTTCAATCATACTGTTACATGGCTTAATGTCAATAAAGAATTCACTATGGGCTTTGGCATATTCCTGCCATCTGGATATATCAGTAACAAACATTCTTACCCGAACAACATCTTTCATAGATGAACCTGCATTCTGCAATGTCTTTTCAATTTTTTGATAGATATACCGGGTTTGCTCATAAGCATCATTGATGCCTATTACGTTGCCATCTGGCCCGGAAGCCACAGTGCCAGAGACTTCTATTGTATTGCCCACCTTAACTGCACGACTATAACCTACTATATCTTCCCACTTTGCTCCGGATGAGTAATTAATTCGCTTCATCATCATTATTGTTTTATTTCAATGTTGGTTGCCTTGATCAATGATTCACCATTTATTCTTAAGAACACCTGGGTCATTGTTGCTACATCTTTTTGACAATAAGTAACTATACGATCAATATTGCTTTCTTTCCAATATACTTCCCATACCATACTGCCATCAATATCATCTTTAGAAGTAGGTATGTCCAATGATTGTGCTAACAGGTTTAATGATGTATAACTCTTATAGTCACCGAATTTCCATAACTCCAGTGTATCAAGATGGTTTACTTCCCATGGCTTTTTACCGGATACCTGCAGAAGAAACGGGATGGGCATTGCATTAATGATCAATCGACGGCATAAATAAGGGAAATCAAACTCTTTACCATTATGAGCGCACAAGAACCTGGAAGCATCAATGGACCATTTATTCAACATTTCACAAAACTGGTAAAGCACCAGCTTTTCATCACTACCATAAAAGCTTTTAATAATTAGCTTCTTATCATCATTGCCGCCGGTTACAACGCCGCAACTGATGCAGATGATCTTTCCGAATTCGGCATAAATACCGGCCCGGTTATAAATTGATTCACTGGTTTCGTCTTCTTTATTTCGTATAAGATAAGAGGCTTTATGATCCCAAAGGTTTTTCCAAGCTTCGGGCAAGTCAGTATAAGCAGAATATTGAGGAACTGTTTCTATATCGAGGAAGAGAATGTTGCTTAACGGTAACAGCGGCATAAACACATTTAGCCCCAAATTATAAAAAGAACACTATTTATGTATCATGTTCATGAAAATAATAGTTGTTCTACGCCCCTTCTATTAAGCCGATACGATTTCCAAATGGATCTTCGACTATAGCTACTTCAATTGTTCCTCCCACATTAGTTTTTTGTTGAATAAGTAACGCTCCTGATGTAACAAGCTTTTCAGATGCAATTAATACATCATCGACGGCCCAATAAGAAATGGAATGATTACCCGGGGTAAAATGAGAGCCATCGGGATCAAGGCCAAGTTCATATCCATTTATATCAAAGCCAACATAAAATGGTTCATCAAAGTATGGTTGCACGCCGGTTGCCTTTATATACCAGTTCTTAGCGGCTTCGATATCTTTTGCGTGGTAGATAACAGTTCTTAATTTTTTAAACATAAAAGAGAGTTGACTTTGGTGTAGGTACCGGGTCGTTTTACATTCTTAATTATTCCATTGTCCGGGCTTTAAAAAAGTTGCAACTTATTTTGACAGGTTCATATAGTCTATTACCATATTACAGAAAGCTTTTATGCCAGGTTTCATTCCACTTTCATCTATAACGAAATCGGGGGTATGGTGCGCAGCGGTTTTTGCAGGGTCAGCATCTTTTCTCATGCCGCCAAGAGAAAAGAACAAAGAAGGAACCTTGTCGGCAAAGAACGAAAAGTCTTCAGAGGCTGTTTGCGCATCCATCTCCTGCACATTTGCTTCACCAACCGTTGCTATTAAAGATGGGATCATTTTTTTTGTAAGAGCGGGATCATTATAAGTAACGAGAGTTTTGTTATCGATGGTTACTTCGGCTGTTGCGCCGGAGGCTTCGGCAATTTTGGTTGCTGTCAGTTTTATTTTCTCATGAATGTCGGTGCGCATTTTTTTATCCAATGTACGGATGGTGCCTTTCAGGTCTACCATTTCAGGAATAATATTGGGACGAACGCCACCGTTAACTATACACACGGATATTACGGCCGGATTTTTTGTGAGTTCTATTTGACGGCTGACGATTGTTTGCAGACCATTAATTATCTGGGCAGCTATCACAACCGGGTCGATTCCAAACCAGGGCATTGAACCATGAGATTGTTTACCTTTTATTTTTATATCGAACCAATCTGAAGCAGCCATTGCTCCACCGGCTCGGTATTGTATTATACCAACGGGAGTTTGAGCGGCGATATGCAGCCCAAATATTACATCGACCTTTGGGTTTTCCAGTACACCTTCTTTTATCATGAGCGGTGCACCGCCTTCTTCTCCTTCTGGCGGTCCCTCTTCTGCCGGTTGAAAAATAAACTTTATCGTTCCTTTGAGTTCGTTCTTAATAGACGAGAGCACCTGTGCTACACTCATTAATATCGCCACATGTGTATCGTGACCACATGCATGCATCACGCCGACTTCTTGTCCATTATAAGTTCCTTTTTCTTTAGAAGCGAATGGTAAATCTACTCTTTCGGTAACAGGTAAAGCATCCATATCTGCCCTAAGGCCAATACAGGGACCCGGTTTGGAGCCCCGAAGTATACCAACCACGCCGGTCTTAGCTATTCCCTCTTTTACTTCAAGTCCTAAAGAGCGCAGGTAGTCTGCTATAATTTTTGATGTTCTTATTTCCCGATTGCTTAATTCGGGGTGTTGATGAAAATCTCTGCGCCATGTAATACATTGCGGTTCTATTTTGTCGGCAGCAGCTGAAATCTTTTGTCTTATTACAGTGATATCTTTTTGTGCATGGACGAGAAAGGAAACAAAAAGGAAAGAAGTAAAAACTAAAAGACGTCTCATTTGGATAATTTTTATGAATTTACATGATCTGATATTTACGATTGAATAAATATTCTTTATTATTGGTATAATATGTTGCTTCGGCACTTCACATTTTTAAAGACAGTTTTTTTCTACAGTTTAACCGCATTTGGCGGGCCGCAGGCGCATGTGGCGATGATGATGAAGACGTTTGTAAAACAAAGATCTTATATCACCGAAGAGGAACTTATTGAATACAATGCATTTTGTAATCTTTTACCCGGAGCGTCATCTACACAAACGGTCACTCTTATTGGATATAAACTTGGTGGCGTTTCACTCGCGGTGCTTACGTTGATAATATGGATTGTTCCCGCCTGCATTCTTATGGGTGCGTTCTCATTCTTTCTTCATTTTATAGATAAGAAGGCATTGCATACCGATGTATTCAAATTTGTTCCGGCAATGGCGGTGGGCTTTTTATTGTATGCATGCGTAATGGCCTTTCATGTTTCGATAAAAAATTTAGTGACATGGTGTATTATGGTTGTTTGTACAATTGCCACATATATTTTATTTAAGCAGCCATGGATTTTTCCCCTGCTCATTGTTCTCGGAGGAATAACAACGAACCTTAGTCACAAACGAATTCCGCAGGTAGAACAAAAACCTGAGAAAATAAAGTGGTGGAATTTTTGGATGTTTGGTTTCATATTTCTTATAGCAGGTTTTTTGAGTGAGTCGGCAAGAAAGAATGATTGGCCCGATCGTAAACCATTAAACCTTTTTGAAAACACATATCGTATGGGCAGCCTGGTGTTTGGTGGTGGCCAGGTATTGATGCCGATGATGTATGAGCAATTTTGTATAAGGCCCATTGCCGTGCAGGAAAAAAAGGGAGAGGATATAAACCGTATTGTTATTGATAAAGAAGATATGTATACGGGAATGGGTATTGTAAGAGCAATGCCGGGACCTGTATTTTCAATTGCATCTTTCGCGGGCGGAATGGCGTTGAAAGATGGCGGTGCAAATATGCAACTGTTAGGTTGCATAATAGGAACGATAGGAATTTTTTTACCCAGTGCGTTGCTTGTTCTTTTTTTCTTTCCTATCTGGCATAACATGAAAAAGTATGCAGCTGTGTATCGGTCATTGGAAGGAATTAATGCCGTTGTTGTTGGAATCTTAATTGCGTCTACCTTTTACATCATGAAAGATGTGTCGATCATTGAAGCAAAGGCAATTAGTTTAATAAATATAATTGTAATCGTGGGAACGTTTTTATTGTTGCAGTTTACACGATTGGCGCCGCCCTTAATAGTTGCCTGCTGTTTGTTACTGGGATATTTATTTTAGCAACTTCCGGTAATACCGGTTTTGCTCTATTTCTTCATTCACTTTTTCCGGTACCAGGTAGCGGATAGATTTTCCTTCGTTTATTAATTTCCGGATCTCTGTGGCGGAGACCTCCAATAGGGGTGCACTCAATATAGTAGGAGTAATATTGAAATAGGGTGCAGGTTCAGATCCAATTCGCTTATATATATATATGGAGTAGTTTTTTACAATTACCTCATAGTTTTTCCATTTCGGAAGATTCTGGTAACTATCACTTCCCATTATTAGTGAGAATTCATAATCAGGATATTTTTCGGTCAGGTAAGTAAGGGTGGTAACTGTATAGGATGGTCGGGGGAGTTTAAATTCAATATCAGAAACGAGAATCCGATTGTCACCTTCGGTAGCTAATTTGGCGAGATGAAGGCGATCGTATTCATTTAGCAACGACGAACCGGGTTTGAGAGGGTTTTGAGGAGAGACGATCAGCCAGATTTTCTTTAGTTCCGTTTCATTTAATATATGGTTTGCGATAATGAGGTGCCCAATATGAATGGGATTAAAGGAGCCAAAATACAGACCGACTTTCATTATTGATTGAAAATCAATTGTTTACTTTTACTAATATGTTTTCGGCCTCGGTTAGCCTTAAACTTAAGCGATAGCCGGCAATTGTTACGGAAATGGGTCCACCCATTGGAGCGACTTGTTCAAGGAGGATCTGCTCACCGGGAACACAGCCCATTTCCATGAGTTTAATAAAGATATCACTATCCCGGAACTCACAAATAGTACCTTTTTGCCCTGGCTTTAATTCGGTTAGTTTCAAGATCTTTTCTATCACCATAATAAAAAACAAATCTACTCCGGATGAATCTTAAATGTTTACGAATTTTGAAATTATGTTCAAACCGCAACAGGGGGTAATTAAATTCTTTTTCTTATCCAGATCTATAACATTGAAGAGAAGAAAAGAGTTAAAGCATTTTATAATTAAATTGATAAAGAGGGAAGGATATAAGGTTGGGACGATTAATTATATCTTCTGTTCAGATGATTACCTTCTGGGCATCAATCGCAGATATTTAAGTCACGATTTCTACACCGACATTATCACGTTTCAATTATCCGGGAAAAGTCAGACGATAGACGCAGAAATCTATATAAGTGTAGATCGGGTAAAGGATAATGCATCAAACCTTGGTGAAAGGATATCGGTTGAACTGCATAGGGTTGTTTTTCACGGCGCTCTTCATCTTTGTGGCTATAAGGACAAGAGTAAAAGGGAAATTGCACTGATGCGAGAAAAGGAGGCTCTATACCTCGACGAATATCTCTAAGTTTCACGGGACACTGTTTCTGAGTGAAACAGTGTCCCGTGAAACCTTATCTTTGTGAAAAGCTTTCTATGGCGAGAAAAAAATGGCAGGCTAAAACTGAGGTAACTCCGATGATACTCGAGTCCAGAGAAAAGCGGAAATGGCAGATAAATTTGAGAAGATATGTGTTGGAGCGAAGTCCCTGCCCTCAGTATGCTCCGTATTTCGGACTCGATATCCTAAACATTCGAAAATGGTTTGAGTATCAATTTGAAAACGGATTGACCTGGGAAAATTTTGGTGAGAAATGGCAGTTTGATCATGTTATTCCGGTCACGTACTTTGACCACAATGATGAACAGGAGCTTCGTTTGTGCTGGAATTTTACAAATATCAGGGTGGAACCCCTGGAGATGCATAAAAATAAGGGGAACAGCATAGATGTCCTTGGGGCAAAATCATATTTCGACGAATTGTATAAAAGGACGAACTACCCCATAACAAAAGAACTAAGAGACAAAATTACCAAAATTGAATTGTCTGAACTGATGAGTTCTGAGCCCCAGCAAAAGTTTCTCGCCGATCAAAAGGATTACCTGGCCCATATCGAAAATTATTCCGCTTTCGAATTTGAACTTTTAAATCACGGCCGATCCATTGAAGACATTAGAATGGAGATGGAATTTCTAAAGAAAAATATTCAATCTTAAAGTTCTGCATGGGTGTAACTTTGCGCACTTATGTTTCCTGAGTACGACGTAATAGTGGTTGGTGCTGGCCACGCCGGGTGTGAAGCGGCGGCAGCAGCGGCTAATCTTGGCTCAAAGGTTCTGCTGGTAACTATGAATATGCAGACTATTGCCCAGATGAGCTGTAATCCGGCTATGGGGGGAATAGCAAAGGGTCAAATTGTTAGAGAAATTGACGCGATGGGAGGCTATTCTGGAATAGTTTCAGATGTGTCTATGATCCAATTCCGGATGCTGAACAGATCCAAGGGGCCAGCCATGTGGAGTCCAAGAGTGCAGAGCGATCGGATGCTATTTGCTGCCAAATGGAGGGAAATGCTTGAAAGTACCGCAAACATTGACTTTTACCAGGATATGGTAAAGGGAATTTTGGTAGATGGGAAAAGGGCCACGGGTGTAGTGACAGGCTTAGGTCATGAAATAAAGGCCAAATCGGTAGTGTTAACCAATGGGACTTTTTTGAATGGCATTATCCATATCGGGGAGAAAAATTTTGGCGGTGGAAGGGTTGCCGAAAAAGCTGCTACTGGTATAACAGAGCAGCTAGTCGCTCTTGGCTTTGAAAGCGACCGCCTTAAAACAGGTACGCCACCACGGATTGATGGAAGAAGCCTTGATTATAGTAAAATGGAAGAACAGCTGGGAGACGATGATATTGTCGGTTTTTCTTATACAAACACGGAAAAACCCGTTAAACAAAAAAGTTGCTGGATAACCTATACTAATTCAAAAGTCCACGAATTGCTGAAAACCGGTTTTGACAGAAGCCCAATGTTTGCCGGAAGAATCGATGGTATTGGTCCAAGGTATTGCCCAAGTATTGAGGACAAAATCAATCGCTTTGCCGAAAGAGAGCGACACCAATTGTTTATCGAACCCGAAGGATGGAATACAGTGGAAATTTATGTAAATGGATTCTCAACGTCTTTACCGGAAGAAGTTCAGTACGAAGCTATTCGTAGTGTACCCGGTTTTGAAAATGCCAGGATGTTCCGGCCCGGATACGCTATTGAGTATGATTTTTTCCCGCCTACTCAGCTGACATATTCTCTTGAAACAAAACTCATTGATAATCTGTTCTTTGCGGGCCAAATAAACGGTACAACGGGTTATGAGGAGGCCGCCTGCCAGGGATTGATGGCCGGTATTAATGCTCATCAGAAATCAAAAGAGCTGGAGCCGGTCGTACTAAAGCGAAACGAGGCTTACATCGGAGTGCTTATAGATGACCTGATTAATAAAGGAACCCAGGAGCCATATAGAATGTTTACTTCGAGGGCAGAGTTCCGAACCTTGTTGCGCCAGGATAATGCAGATTTACGACTTACGGAATTAAGCTATAAGCTTGGCCTTGCCAAACAAGAGAGAAAGGATAAAGTGAGTGAAAAAAAGGAAAGCGTCGAAAGAATTAAAAAAACCTTGAAGGAAGTGTTTATAACGCCGGAGGAAATAAACAATTACCTGGATTCTATTAAATCAGCTAAAATTGTTGAAAAACAAAAAGCAGAAAGGATCTTACTACGCCCTGACATTGAACTGGAGAATTTAATGAAGGAGATACCGGGCCTTAAGTCAATTTTGCAGAAATATACCCGCGAAGAAATTGAGCAAGCGTCTATTCAGATCAAATATGACGTATACATTGAAAAGGAAAAGGAACTGGTGAACCGGATGGGTCAACTGGAAAACCTTTCGATTCCGGAAGCATTCGATTACAAGAAAATAGCCGCACTTGGTAATGAAGCAAGAGAAAAGCTTACCCGCATTAAACCGCAAACACTCGGGCAGGCAAGCAGAATATCCGGAATAAACCCCAGTGATGTACAGATTTTAATGGTTTACATGGGAAGATAATATTGGTGCTTCAATAGTTGTTACCCGCTCACTTCATTGCCTTGTTCATATTTATACCAGGCTACTGCGAATCGCAGATCTCCATAGCTAATTTCGTCTCCTACTTTTTCTTTTAACGGCGATAAGGTTTCTGTTCCTAGCTCCTTTATCAACGGTTGGATGGCCAATAATTTTTCCTTAGGCAGAAGCTCTTCTATTTTAATTTCGCCGGTTTCCACAAAATGGGCCAGATGCGTTTCAATTGTTGAAACAGACCGGTTCCTGGCGATAGCTATATTCTCAATGCTATTGCCTTTTTTAAACAATCTAAATGATTCGACCCTCGTATCCATTTTGCTATCTTTTTTTTGTTCTCTTTTAGGATTTTTGAATTGCATTCGTGACTCAAGATTTCTTTCGGTACAATAACGCAAAACAACATCAAGAAACTGTTGTCCGTACTTTTCGATCTTTGCGTCTCCAAAACCGCTGATCTGCCTGAGTTCCTGCAACGTTTGCGGCAGATAATTTGCAAGTTCATTTAAGGTAGTAGTACCGGCGACAATATAAATGGGCAGATTTTTTTGTGCGCAAATACCGTCCCTCAACTTTCTCAATTGCTGGTGTAAAAGAGGATGAGCTATGTCGTCATCTTGTTTTGAAGATGCCCCTGCATAAGCGTTCACAGAAAATGGAGGAGTTACGAAAGCTCTTTTATTTTGCTGATACGCTCTGATATTCAAAATATCATCACAACCTTTCAGCAAAAATTTTTTTAATGACAGTTGTGAAAAAAGCTCTCTTATGATGTCGTTAAATTCTTTTGCATGCATTCTACTATCTGTTATTACAGAAGATTTCTGAATAAACTCCAGTATTGTATTCAGTTCGTTTCTAAAGTGTATGATTGCCGCACTTAGCCTTTGCCGGAACAGATCGTTGTTTTCTATCAGCTCTGACGATTCGAAAAAGCGAAGTAAATGTGATTGAAATTTGGAGGAAGTCTCCTGTTGTGTTTTGATTTTTTCAGTCAATTCATTACACCAGGTGAGCGCCTCTTCATTGAATGAAGCGGTATGTTCAGATAAATATTGTGTCAGCTCCTTACCTGCCGTGAGCGATGTTGTAAAATCAAACAGCTGTAACAAGATACTCTGCCGGTACTGTATTGTCGAAACTGCAAGTTCCCTTTGCAGATTATCAGAAGAACCATTGGTTTTGGAAAATTTAATAACCCTTGGGTCACTGTTTAAGGAGTCAAGCCTTATCCTGCTTTTTAATACCATGCCGCCGAGATTTGTACAACGACTCAATGCCACATATACCTGTCCCGCTGCAAAAGCCTCACCTGCATCAATAATCGCTTTATCAAAAGTGAGCCCCTGGCTTTTATGAATTGTTATGGCCCATGCCAACCGCAATGGATATTGTGTAAAAGAGCCTATAACATTTGATTCTACAGCTCTTGTTTTTTTATCTATGGCATAACGGATGTTCTCCCATGTTTCTTTTTTCACTTCGATCTTATCCGGTTCATCGTTACATTCCACTATAATTTCCTCGTCGGTTATACCTGTCACTATTCCAATCTTTCCATTATAATATCGTTTTAATTTCGCCGAATCATTTTTTATAAACATCACCTGTGCTCCTTTTTTTAACCAGAGTATTTCATCTGCAGGGTATGCTTTATCAGGAAACTCGCCTTCTTTGGTTGCTTTGAATGAAATTGCCTTTTCCCCAAGTTTTTGTAATTCATTGTTATTAATTATTTCTGCCCTGTTGTTGTGCGTGGTAAGAATGACATAGCCTTCTTCTTTCTTTGGGTGAAAAGATGGATCGAATCTCTTTTCCAGGATTTCCAGGCCATGCTGATCGAGTATATTATTCCGAACCTGGTTGAGCACATGAATAAATTGTTCGTCGCTTTGGCGATAAATCTTTTCAAATTCAACATAAAGCGGCGGTAGCTCTCTTAACGCATGACTACTGAAGAAAAAAGGACTGTCATAATACGCTGACAAAATATTCCATTCATCATTTATTATTACAGGAGGCAATTGAAACAGATCACCTATAAATAAAAGCTGAACACCTCCAAACAGTTCATTGGGCCGATGCCTTATATGGCGAAGCACCACGTCAATCGCGTCCAACGTATCACAACGCACCATACTAATCTCATCAATTACCAATAACTCCAGCTCCTGCAAAAGTTTCTTTTTATCGTTGTTCATTTTTAGCCGGCTCAGAAGAGTATGCCTGTTTACCGTTTCATCATTTCCCCGAAACCCGCTTGCTTCCGGAATAAATAACGTTAATGGCAATTGGAAAAATGAATGAATAGTAACGCCGCCTGCATTAATCGCTGCAACACCTGTAGGCGCCACAATTGCCATTTGTTTCGAACAACTTTCACGGATGTATTTAAGAAAGGTTGTTTTCCCTGTACCGGCTTTCCCGGTCAGAAAAATATTGCGGTTGCTTTGATTAATGAGATCAGCCGCTAATTGAAACAACTTGTTTGATTTATCGGGAATGAATGTTTCCACGGTAAAATATTTTAAACACTTAACAGGTAATGTGACTAAAGTTTTGCCGTAGCAAAATAGAACTCTTGCATAACCCGGTAAAATAAAAAGCCACAGACAACTTTCGATTCTTCAGCCTGGCTCACTAAGTTATCTGTGGCAGCTCGTCTTATGACTCCGTACCTGTCTTTGCTCCGATCAGCAATATTTCGTTCACCTGTATTTCACTGATATATTTTTTATTCCCGTCTTTATCATTATAACTGCGATTGATAAGTTTCCCTTCAATAGCAACTTCTTTTCCTTTGGTAAAATATTTTTCTGTTAACTCAGCAAGTTTACCCCAGGCTACCAGGTTATGCCACTGCGTTTCCGTAACCTTTTCGCCTTTCGCATTGCGATAAATTTCATTTGTGGCTACAGAGAAGCGTGCCATTTTTTTTCCATTCTCCAATGTTTTTATTTCAGGAGCATTACCAACGTTACCAATCAGCTGGACTTTGTTTCTTAAAGCGTTCATGATTTTAAAATTTGTGCCTCCATTATTAATTTTCGGAAGCGGTTTTTAAATATGTATCTCAATCAGCCGGCGACGTCATTTCCGACTGACGACACAAAGATGACCGGTTCAAAAAGCGACAGTCGGTTTTTATCCATTTACTGCCGGATGTAACCGTTTGTAAACGGTTGTACTTAGAAAACTTTTACTATCTTTTCTTCCTAAACCCTTGTCAATCTATGTCTTATAACAATAATTCATCATCTGTTTGCCTGAACTGTGGTAAGCAGATAAGAGGCCGTTCCGATAAGAAATTTTGCGACGACTCCTGTCGCAATAATTATAATAACCGGATTAAAGGTTCGTCGAATAACCTGGTTAGAAACATAAATCATGCATTGAACAAAAACAGGAGAATAATGGAGAGCCTTTTACCTGGCGCAGAAGAAACCTCGAAAGCAAATAAAGAAAAGTTACTGAGACTGGGGTTTCAATTCAAATACCTGACACATGTATATGTAACCAGGACAGGAAAGACGTATTATTATTGTTACGATCATGGCTATCTGCCTCTCGATAATAACTGGTACCTGATTGTGAGAAGAAAGGAAGAATAAAAAATTAACTGGAAAAACGATCAATAGCCGCCACTGTTTCTCGTCGCAGGGCAACCGACCCTTTTGTCTCGCTTGTAAGCCGGCATACCGGATGTTTTTTTGTATTTATCGAAAGATAAACGGAAGGTAAGTGTAAGGGCCGCATAAAAGTACCCATCTTTACTTTTAGGATTACCCCTGGTGATGTTTTCTCCGGGATATGGACCGGACCCTACTTCGTCGCCCCTGTAGGCAAGATCAACCGCTTTTTGTCCTTTTGCGGCGAGCAAAGCAGATTCATTGGCATATACATTACTTACATCATCCAGGTAGTCGGTAAACAGCTTGCGGTAGCCCATTTCAAATCCAGCTTTCAGATCTTCGTTTATTGCCCTGTCCACGCCGATTCCGAGAGGAATGCTGATTTGAAAAAGATCATATTTATGTACACTGGGTACCACACCTTCCCCTTCCGTGCTTAACGGATGAAGGAAAGTTTTGTTTCCGTTTTCATCTTTTGTATAGGGATTGAAATGAAAAGCACCAATGCCGGCATAAACGTAAGGTGTCCACCAGCTATAATTGAGACTTAAAAAATTATATTGAGCCCCTAACTCAAGCTCCAGTACGTTTGTTTTGAAATTCAGGTTGCGTGCTTTCATTACCGCATTGCCTTTTTTATCATCACCTTTTAGTGTTGTATATGATAAGTAACCGCGGGCAGTAATGTGCTCGCTGATGTCATATCGTGCACCTAATGAGCTAATAAAAGACGACTGGGAAAAACTATAAGATTTTCGTTTAAGGTCACCGTTATATGAAGCAACCCCGGCCCGTATGGAAAAAAACATATTCTGAGCAGTTGCAAAGAAGGGCAGCAGAAAGAAAATTAGGAAAAATTTCTTCATAGGTAATTGAATTATAAACACTTTGTATAAAACGCGTAAGCGGTGAATTTATTTTTTCCCGAAGGGGTCAATTTGGACTGTTAAAAAATCAATAATCCTGTTGATAATTTTCCTCAGTAGCATGAAGATCACTGCATTGGCAAAATAATTGAACTATTAAACCCGGAATAGGTTCGGAATTCTAATTATAAATTGAACGTTATGAAAAGGCTTTTATTCATGGTGATTGTGACGATTGTTGTATTAGGTTCGTTTGCCCGGCCGGAAAAAGAAAGCGATACTTCAGTTAGTCCCACCCCTGCAAATAATAATATAAAAAACACAGCAAATCATACTAATACGGCCGGCAACAGTGCGGCGCAATATAAAAAAGGATAAAGGGTATCACGTGTATAAGAAAAACCTGCAGCATATTCGTGCGCTGCAGGTTTTTGTGTGTATGAGCCATGCTTTTCATAACTGTATAAAATATAAAATGGATGCAGCCGAATCCACGGCAGACGAGTTAACTTGCAGCCATGCAGGATTATTTAAATGGATTAAATGAGCGGCAGCGGGAAGCCGTTTTACACCTGGAAGGTCCGTTAATGATTATTGCCGGTGCAGGCAGCGGTAAAACAAAAGTACTTACAACCCGTATTGCACACCTGATGGCAAATGGAGTAGATGCATTCAATATACTTGCACTGACATTTACCAACAAGGCCGCAAAAGAAATGAAGGAACGGGTGGAGAAGATTTTAGGTAACAATGAAGCAAGAAATTTATATATAGGCACCTTTCATTCTGTATTTGCAAGAATACTCAGGGGCGAGGCGCACCGCATTGGTTACCCAAACAACTTTACCATTTATGATACCGACGATGCAAAGAGTGTTGTAAAGACGGTTGTGAATGAAATGAACCTTGACGATAAGCACTATAAACCGTCGACTGTATATAATAGAATTTCGTCAGCAAAAAATGGATTGGTTGGTCCTGCAGAATATGCCACCGATTATTATATACAGCAGGAAGATATGCGCTCAAACCGGCCCGCCATTGCGCAGATATACGATGCATATTGCAAACGTTGTTTTAAAAACGGTGCAATGGATTTTGATGACCTGCTGTTGAAATTTTATGAGTTATTAAAAAATGTTCCTGAATCGCTAAGCAAATACCAGCATAAGTTTAAATACATTCTTATTGACGAATACCAGGATACAAACCCGGCTCAATACGAAATAATAAAACTTCTCGGCGCGATGCATGAAAACGTGTGCGTGGTGGGCGATGATGCGCAAAGTATTTATAGTTTTCGTGGAGCTACAATTCAAAACATTTTACAGTTCCAGAAAGATTATGACGATGTGCATGTAGTAAAGCTGGAACAAAATTATCGCAGTACGCAAAGCATACTGAACATAGCGAATGAGGTAATTAAAAATAACAAAGGACAAATTCCCAAAGTGCTATGGACCGATAACAAGGAAGGAGAAAAGATAAAACTGGTCCGCACGATGACCGATAATGATGAAGGGAAATTTGTTGCGGATACTATACAGGAACAAAAACTTCGCAATCACTACAGCAATAAAGAATTTGCTATTTTATACCGTACCAATGCACAAAGCCGTGCATTTGAAGAAAGCTTGCGCAGAATGGGTATAGCGTATACTATTTATGGGGGTATCAGTTTTTACCAGCGCAAAGAAATTAAGGATCTTGTTGCTTATCTCCGTGTTATTGTGAATCCGAAAGATGAAGAGGCGCTGAAACGGATTATTAATTATCCTGCCCGTGGCATTGGCAAAACATCTATTGATAAAGCCGTTCTCTTTGCCAACGAAAATGATATCAGCATGTGGGATGTGCTGGGGAAGGCGAAGGAGGCCGGTTTTAAAGGAGCCACACTGGAAGCCACTGAGAATTTTGTCTTGATGATAAAGAGCTTTGCCAGTATGCTGCAAAAGCATAATGCCTATGAAGTGGCCTTTCATGTAGGCAAACAAACCAACCTGGTAAAAGAACTGTTTAATGATAAGAGTACGGAAGGTCTGCAACGGTATGAAAACATACAGGAATTATTAAACTCAATAAAAGAATGGACAGAAAGCCCGGACAACGAGGAGGGAGAACTCGTAGATAAAAGTCTTGGGTCGTACCTGCAGCAGATCACTTTATTGACCGATGCTGATGATAAAGACCCTGATTCGGATACGGTGAAATTAATGACGATTCATGCCGCAAAAGGACTTGAATTCGGCTGTGTATTTGCAGCAGGCCTTGAAGAAATGCTTTTCCCAAATGCACTCAGCATAAACACGAGGGAAGAATTGGAAGAGGAGCGAAGATTATTTTATGTAGTGATAACAAGGGCCAAACATCGTTTATGGATTACGTATGCAAATACCCGTTATAAGTTTGGCAGCCTGGTACAGAACGAACCGAGCCGGTTTATTGATGAACTTCCGGAACAATACCTGGATAGAAGTTTTGCAGGAGGCGGGGCAAGAAACCAGGCAAGTCAAAGTACATCCGCATTTGACAGAATGCACGGCGGTGGCTGGGGCAATGACCGGTCTGTATATGAAGCAGAAAAAAGATACGGAGCAACTCCCGATAAAAAATCATCCGCCCCGGCGTACCTGGCTCCAAAGCTACCAACCAAAACAGTTGAACATGTTCCTTCTGCCGACTTCAAAGCAAGCGACACAAGTAACCTGAAAGTGGGACAGAAAGTGGAGCACCAAAAATTTGGATTTGGCGAGGTTGTAAAAATGGAAGGGGCCACACACAATCCTGTAGCAACAGTTAAGTTTGAAAATAACGGGGAAAAAAAGATCATGCTTAACTATGCGAAACTGCGGATTATAGAATGATCAGGAAAGAATCTTCAGTACCTGGTTGCGGTATAATTTTCCAATGGGGATCTCACTTTTTCCTATTTCAACGATTTCATTTGTGAATGATTTTATCTTATCTATTGATGCGATAAATGACCGGTGGGTGCGGATAAACAATTTTTCCGGCAACATCGATTCAACTGATGAAATAGATTGCTTCGTAATGATGGTGTTGGCAACCGTTACCACTTTGATATAATCTTTCATGCTTTCTATATAGAGAATATCATTGAATAACACCTTTACCATTTTACGATCAACACGGAAATAAGCAAAAGGCTCCCGGTTTTTTTCGTCATTCAACGGTTCGGCTTCCTGTAGTGATTTTCCATTGTAAACAGGAAATGCTTTATTCACTGCTTTGACAAACCGATCGAAGCGGATCGGCTTTAACAAATAATCTATTACATCCAGTTCATATCCCTCCAATGCATACTCTGCATGAGCCGTAGTGAAAATAACTTTTGGTAAATTCTTTACCGTTTTTAATAAATCCGTGCCATTCAACTGGGGCATTCGGATATCCAGGAAAATAAGATCAATTGAATTTTGTTGAAGAAATATCATCGCCTGAACGGCACTTGAACACTCGCCGGCCAATTCCAATATCGGTAACTCTCCTATATATCTTTTTAAAACGTCACGCGCCAGCGGTTCGTCATCGACTATAAGACATTTGGTTTTTATGGTGGCACTTTCATACATTAACCGGTTTTGTGAGTTGCGGTTGAGTTATTTTAATATGTCTTTTTTCTAGTATCATTTTCAAATTCACAACAAAGACCTCTTCTTCTTCAATTATCATAAGCTCATGCCGGTCCGGGTAAAGGAATTCCAATCTTTTTCGAACATTATTGATTCCTATACCATGGGTGGTTCTTTGTCTCGAAGTACCTGAGGGCTTTCCATTCATCAACTTCATAATCATTTCATTTTCCACCAGGGAAATATCAAGGCTGAGCCAGGGTTGATCCAGCATATCGCTGATTCCGTGTTTGAAACAGTTTTCAATAAACGGGATCAATAATAACGGTGCTATATAAACATTTTGCGTAGTTGATGGAAGATCTATATGGAGCTCCAGCCTGTTGCCGTATCTTACTTTTTCGAGTGAAATAAATTCTTCTATCATTTTCAGCTCCTTTGTCAATGAAACTGTTGACTGATTGCAATCATAAAGCATATAGCGCAAAATATCTGACAGGCCCATAACCAATCGTGATGCTTCCGGGGATGTATTCTGTGTGTAAGAATAAATATTATTCATTGTGTTGAATAGGAAGTGCGGATGTATCTGGGCTTTCAATACCTGTAGTTGCGATTCCATGTTTTCTTTTTGCAACTGCAGGTTTCGCTGTTCTTTGAAATAAAAATATTTCATGAGTTTGATAGCTGCACCCATGCCACCAACGGTGAGGCCACCGCGAAGACCAGCTAACAGTGTAACAAAATAACTCCCATGCGGGTGAATATCCTCAAACTCAATACCGGGAAACAGAAAGTGATTGACCTTATTCACAAGACCCAGGTAAATAAGATTAGAGAGCATGGCCGTAAGAACGCAGGCAAGTAAAACAAGAGCGGCACTAAAAATATATTTTCCTTTTACAAGATAACGGGGAATAACAAACAGAATAAGCGAATAAGTAAAAAACATATGCGCCGGCATATACAATAGTGCATCAACAAGTGATACTGCTACCTGGTAGGGAAGACCGTCGGCAGTCGGAACAAACCGGGCATATAAAAGACTCATGAACAGCCACCACGCAATCCAGAATAGAAGGTGGCGGCGAATGCGGTATTTTCTTTCATTAGAAAATATGAACCTTGATTCTTTCATTGCAACTAAAATTACTAAGAGTTTCCCGGCTGTTGTTGCCGCTCGTATAGCAGAAACGATGGAAATACATTTTTTGGCGACAAAACGATTTGGTCGATACAATAAAAAACCCCGCTCCGGGAACGGAACAGGGGAACGTGCTTTAGAGAATCTTGATTCTATTTGTTTTGCAATAATGCAATAAAGAATCCTTCGTTTTCCTGTAATGGTTGTTGACTGGCCCATGCAGTCACCGCTTTATCCAACATCTCCTTCAGCTGCATTTTGTATTTCCTCCTGTTCAGCTTTCGTCCGTACCCATTTACTTCTTCTTTATATACTTTTATATTTTCATCGTTATAAAAGTGTACGATCGCATTTTGTGGTTCACGAAGAGAAGATTCAATCACCCAATATCCTTTTTCCGGAAGCCAGCGTGGAGGTTTGCCCTGAGCAACGAGAATTAATGCACTACAGGAAAGAATGATTGTGATAGCGGTTTTCAGAATCATTTTCATAAAATAAAAGTTGTGAATAAGAAAAACATTTTTAGTGCTATAAAAATATGTTCTGCTTCAAGGCTCCTTTGCAAAAGTCGATGCAACTACGCGTTGTCGATATAGAAACAGGATTTCGGAAGACGAATATGAATAAGGCCGACAAAAGCATTTTGTATGGTAACAAGAGTGGTTTGTTGTTGTATTTCTATAAATAATAATTAAGCATACATTTATCGTATGAAAAAATTATGTACCATTCCACTGCTTTTGACTTGTATAACTCTTTTCGCACAAACTTCATCGTTCTTTACTATCAAACCCGATAGTACCGGTTTTATTCTTACACAAAAAGGAGCATCGATGCTGGCCGCACTGCCTTTAAAATGTATTGACAGGGAATACCCGAATAAAACAAATCATACCTCACAAAGCGACAGCGATCATGTTATAACGCCTCAAAAATTGCATCCGGCTTTTTATGGCTGTTTCGACTGGCACTCCTGTGTGCATGGTCATTGGATGCTGATTAAGCTCTTAAAAGAATTTCCTAAATTACCGGAGGCCACTGTTATACGCAATGCTATTAATAAGACGATTACAAAGGAAAATATTGCAACAGAAGTAAAATACTTTGATGGTGAACTGGCAAAAGGATGGGAGCGAACTTACGGCTGGGCGTGGTTGCTGAAATTGGATGAAGAACTGTTTACATGGAACGATACCGATGCAAAACGGTGGCATGAAGCGCTGCAACCTCTTACTAAAACAATTATTGAGTTGTGGATGAATTTTCTACCCAAGCAAACTTATGCCAACCGAACCGGTGTACATCCAAATACAGCGTTTGGGCTGGTGTTTGCCCTGGATTATGCACGAACGTTGAAAAATACCGGTCTTGAAAACTCGATAATCACTCATGCTAAACGCATCTATAGTGCAGACAAAAACGCGCCAACACAATGGGAACCTGATGGAAGTGATTTCCTATCCCCAAGCCTTGAAGAAGTTGATTTGATGCGAAGAGTATTATCGCAAAAGGAATTTCTTGCGTGGTTCAATAATTTCATCCCCGCAACAGGTCTTAAACATCTTGCTCAACTACCCGTGGTATCAGACAGAAGTGATTACCAGATCGTTCACCTGGATGGCCTGTGTTTGAGCCGCAGCTGGTGTATGAAAAATATTGCCAATACCTTGCCTAAAAGCGATAACCGTAAAAAATTGCTTATGAGAGCGGCAATCAAGCATTTAGCTGAGGCATTACCGCATGTGGCAGGGGGCAATTATGGTGGCGAACATTGGCTCGGCAGCTTTGCCGTTTATGCACTTGCAGATTAGTTTTCCATTTATCCACATTTTTGTTAAAGCGGAATAAGATTTGCAAGAATTTAAACAAAACCGTAAACCCTGGACAAACAGATTGCTAATCAAAACCCGGTTTATGGCAAATACAGAAAATACGAACGAGATACATAGAGGATTTCATTTTATTACGTTAAACGTAGTAGACTGGGTTGATGTTTTTATCCGCCCTGTCTATAAACAAATCATCGTTCATTCCCTCAATTACTTTTCCGAAAACAAAGGACTTAATATATATGCATGGTGCCTGATGACAAATCACCTGCACATGATCGCTTCTGCTAATGAAGGATCTTCATTGCATGAAATAGAGAAAGAACTAAAGAAGTTCACGACACAAAAGATCCTTGAAGATATAAGTGTAGAACCCCCGAAGCGATTATTATGGATGATGGAACGTTTCGAAAACTTCAGCAGTACACTGGGACTTATAAAAAAAGTTCAGCTTTGGCAAACCTGCACCAATCCTATTTACATCAATGCTCAAAAGCCCGAACAACTTGTTGAGCAAATAGAATATATTCATGAGAATCCTGTCCGCGACAGGATTGTTACCACTGCAGAAGATTACCTGTATAGCTCTGCAAGAGATTACGCCGGCATGAAAGGCCTGGTAAATATTGTAAAAATTCCGATGATCGTAAAGCAGATATCAGCCGCTGAAAACGTGAACGGAAATTTTTTCAGAAAATATATCCGCAATTAAAAAATTTTTCCCGGTGATTGTTTTCCGGTCACTTTTGCAACTGTCTTGAAATAAAGACCTTGCATATTTATTTCCTTTCCCGGTAAATATTTCTTCCCTTCTTTTTTAAACCATCATGAAATGTTCCGGTCTTTAATAGGACTGCGCACAAATGAGTTCTTTAAGGTTTAGAATATCATGCTGCCTGTTTAGGGTGGTCTTGCACGTTAGTAAATAATACAACTAAATTTTATTTTAATTAAAAACAAACAATATGAAAACAATTCGTAAGGTAATTGCTTTGTCCCTAACTACAGGAATTTCAGTCTTTGGCTTTTCGCAGGTGAACCTTGGTGTACAATCAGCAACCAGTGCCGCGCTGCATGCTACAGCAAATACAACTGCTGTTACTCAGACTACAAATGCTGTTGCTGCCACAACTGCCGCTACAGTGAAAGCGACTACAGCGAAAACAACGTCAACCGTAACAACAACCGGAAAGCAAACGATGAAAACAACTGAATCCGCACCAGATAAAGTAAAAGCTGATGAAAAGATAAATGCCGGCGCATCTGCAAATGTTCAACCAGGTAACAAAGCCGAAGCAGGCAACGTGAATGTGTCTTCTGAAAATAACGCAAACACAGCTGCCAATGGTGATGCAACAATTGCAGTGAATAGCAGCGATATTAAAGGCAAGGTTTCATCTGCTACCGAATCGGGAGCAGATAAAGCGAAAGATGTTACGAGTACATCAGTAAAAACCGCCAGTGCTGTAAAATCAAATACCGAGGCGAAGGCGGCATCTGCAAAACCTGAAGTGAATACTTCAGCCCAAAGTACAAGTGAAGTAAAGGCATCTGCCACGAAACAATAATTTAATCGGTATCCTCTTTATATATCAATGCCTCCGTTAGTCAATAACGGAGGCATGTTTTAAATGACTACTTATATGAAAACTGCCGGAAAATTTTTTGCTGCATTAACGACTTTCTTTATCTCTTTAACGGTATTCGCACAAACCGATTCTGTTCAGCAAACAACTACTGTAAAATTTAAATTAGGTGTCTACTATAATTCAAACCTGAATTATTATGGCCGAACCGATAGTTTACGCAGCAGTGGTTTTTTTCCAATGGCAGAATTGTGGTTTACAAAAAATCTATACATTAATGCAGCCCCGGTTTTTGTAAACAACAAAATACAAAGCTTTCAATATGCCGGCACCGTGGCAACGATGGGTTATCGATTTAATGAAAAAAATAAGTTCGCCGGTCATTTTTATGTAGTCAAACCTTTTTATCGAAGCTCCAGCGAATTGGTCCAGTCTGCTTTGAAGGCACAAGTGGCAGCAAATTTTACAGTGTTGAACAAAATTATCAATCTGAATTTTGGTGGCGATATAAAATTCAGTGACAGAACGGACCTTGGGTTAACAGGCGGATTGGATCATATTTTCAGAATTCAACTGCCGGGTAAAAAAGTAATTGTTATAGATCCATCAGCGTATGTTTATGCGGGTACACAACAGTTCACGAAAAGTTATTTAACTAAAAGTGGTGGCTTTCTGCTTTTTCCCGGCGATGAACAAATCGTCAGTGAGTCATCAAGCAAATTCAATATTCTTTCTTATGAATTTTCTGTGCCCGTAATTTTTGCGGTGAGTAAATTCCAGTTCTTATTGACGCCGGCGTATGTGCTACCGCAAAATCTTATTACCGTACCGGGGCGGCCTGACCTGTCTGAAAGAGGAAAAGAAATGTTTTATGCTACTGTAGGAGCGAAAGTGAATTTTTAGCGAACAGCTTTTATTAATGCTTCTACATTTTTCTTTTCGCTGCCGATAAATATTTTATCGTTTATAATTACGACAGGTCGCTTCAGGAATGTATACTCTTCAAGTATGAAATTTCTGTAGTCTTTTTCTTCGAGCTTTTTGTCTTTTAAACCGAGTTCTTTATACTTCATGGCTCTCCGGCTGAACAATGCTTCATAGCTACCGGCCATCTTTTTCATTTCCTCCAGCTGTGCAGGCGTTATCTTTTCAAACTTAATATCCTGCATGTCAAATGTTTTTTCAGTAATACCGGTCTCTTTTATAATTGCCTGGCTCGTAGTGCAGTTGCCTAGGTGATATATCTTCTTCATAAAACTCGTTTACCTTGTAACAGATTTAATAAACGTTCGACTTATTAAATAGTTTATTGCAATATACAATGACACAGCCGGAGTTTGTACAGCTGATACGTGACAATAACGGGTTGATACTGAAAGTATGCAACCTGTACGCGGCAACCGTGCAGGACCGGCAGGACCTGTACCAGGAAATTGTTATTCAGCTGTGGCGGTCCCTTCCTAAATTCCGAAACGAATCAAAACTTACCACATGGATGTACCGTGTAGCGCTTAATACAGCCATTTCTGATTACCGCAAACAACAAAGAACGATAGCTACCACCGATCTGAATTTATTTACGAAAGAGATAGCGGAACAGGCAGAATATAATGATAAGGAAGAAAAATTAAAGTCATTGTATAACGCCATCGGTCATTTGCCGGAAATAGAAAAAGCAATTGTCATGCTGTATCTCGATGATAAATCGTACGAAGAAATGGAAGACATACTTGGTATCAATCAAAACAACCTGCGGGTAAAGATGAACAGGATAAAAGAAAAATTACGTCAACTTACTAAAACCGAAGTGTATGGAACTTGATGCAATGAAAGAAATATGGAAAGAAGGCGGGTTTGAAAAAAAGCCCCAACCGGGCAACATAGAGATACTGGACATGATAAGCAGATTGCCCAGGAACCCGATAGCGAAAATGAAACATACAGTATTGGCGGAAACGATAACAATTGTTGTATTATTCGGCGGAGTGGCGATTTTCTATTTCATTGCCTTCAATGGTAATTTTAATTCTGTAGCCTGGCTATATCTGATAATGATCGCTCTTTCTGTATTGTATTATTATCGCAAATGGAAGTTGTTGTCTGAAATGCAGTGTGTAGCGTGCCAGGTAAAAAGCAATTTGCAGCGGCAGGTGAAAACGCTGGAGAAATATGTCCGGTTTTATTTGATAGCAGGTACGCTGCTTGTTCCACTGATTTTTGTTTTCCTTGGGGTTTTGTTTTATTACAAATTTCCAGCTGGAAATTCGATTTTTATCTTTCCGCCATTTGGCACAAACAGTTTAAAATCATGGGGTATATGGCTGGCATTCACCATTGTCTTTACAATTCTATTATACATAGCCAACCGCTGGTATGTGAATCGTTTATACGGCCGTCATGTAGACAGGCTAAAGCAACTGTTGAATCAAATGGAGGAGTAGCGCGGATTTCCCGTATTTGTAAACTTTATGCGGCCGATAATTGTTATTTTTGCAGCGCGGTCTCCGCGGTAAAATAATAGTTGTCTTATGATCAAAACAGGTAGTCCCCTTATCAGCATTTATACAGAAATGACACCCAACCCGGAAACAATGAAGTTTGTTGCCAACAAGCTTTTATATCCCGGAAAGAGCATTGATTTCCCGGACGTGGAAACCGCAAAGCCGTCACCATTGGCGGTAGAGTTGTTTGGTTTTCCGTTCATTAAAGCCGTTTTTATAGCCAGCAACTTTGTGACGCTTACTAAAAATCCTGAAACGGACTGGAACGACGTGACCTCCACCATTCGCCAGTTTTTGAAAGAATACCTGGAAGAAGGAAAAGCGATTATAAATGAGGACGAAGTAGCTACTATAAAAACAGAAAGCACAAACAACATTCATGCAGATGATTCCGATGTAGTGAAACGTATAAAAGAGTTGCTTGATAATTATGTACGCCCTGCAGTAGAAATGGATGGTGGTGCCATTCAATTCAAGAGCTATGATGCCGGTACAGTTAATCTTATGTTGCAGGGAAGCTGCAGTGGTTGTCCTTCATCGATGATTACATTAAAAGCCGGAATAGAAGGCATGATGAAACGAATGATACCGGAAGTGCAGGAAGTAGTGGCTGAGGCAGAATAATATTTTGTAAAAAACAATAGACAGGAAGCGCTTCATTTGAGGCGCTTTTCTTTTTTAATTAGTTTAGCGATAGATGCGTTGGATAATTATACTAATTGTGCTCACTCTCAGTTCCTGCAGTGTCAGCCATAATCCCATGCGCAATGATATCAGGCGCTTACAAAAAGGGTTTTATGCAAATGCTGACACCAGCTACATTTATGGCCTTCCCTTCAGGGATGGGAAAGCCTACTGGATGGTGCAGGGATATTTCAGTCATTTTTCACATAGGGAAAGAATTGCTCTCGATTTTAAAATGAAGAAAGGGACCAGAATATATGCAGCAAGAGATGGCGTGGTAATAAGAGTTAAAGAAGATAGCAACAAAGGCGGCTGGAACAGAAAGTATAGACCCTTCGGAAACAATATCGTTATTCAGCATGCCGACAGTTCAAGAGCTGGTTACTGGCACCTGCAAAAAGATGGTGCATTGGTAAATGCAGGTGATACTGTAAAAAAAGGACAGTTAATTGGACTAAGCGGCCGGACAGGTTATGCCTTTTTTCCGCATCTCCATTTTGTAGTGTGGAATTTTGACAATAAAGGGAACTGGCAGCAAATGCCAACAAGATTTCAAACGAAGCGTGGTATTAAATACCTGCGACCCATGAGGAAATACAGAAAACCGAAGAACGAATTTTAAATCTTATCCAGTTCAACAAGTGTTCTTTCATTTACAACATTCCCTGTGTTTAATGTAGTTGCAGGTTCAAACAGCAATACATGCACTTCTTCGGGCGCATTCGGCCGGTGCTCCACGCCGCGCGGCACAATGATAAATTCGCCTTCATTGATGGTAACGGTTTTATCGACAAACTCCATATCGAATTTTCCTTTCACCACATAAAACAATTCATCTTCATGATCGTGATGATGCCATACAAACGGACCTTTAAATTTTACCAGCTTTACAAATTGGCCATTTAACTCACCGGCTATCTTTGGGCTATAATGTTCGGAGAAGAGCGATAATTTTTCAGCAAGATTTACTTTTTCCATCAGTTCTGAAAGATTTAGAGCAATCACGCAGAGGCGCAGAGCACGCAAAGATTAATCAATGTTCCCTACGGTATCTGCGCCTTTGCGTGAAATAAGTTTTACAAACGAATTTAATTAATAGAAAAATTCTTCTTTTACAATTTTACCGTCTTTTACCTCATACACACATACTTCGTTCATATCCTGCCGGCCCATTCCTTTATAGGTGGCATCTAAGTTGAGGGATACTGCGAAATGATTTCCCGCAACAACCGGGTCACTTACACTTCCGCCATGTACTTCTTCCACCATTTCCTGGAATTGCTTGCCTTTTGTGATAATAGCTTGTTTTCCTGAAACAACTTTTGGTCCGGGAGTTGGCGAAGTTTCCGGCTCATGGCTGGTAGCATCATCGCTATACAATTCCTCCTGTGCGGCGGTATAATCTCCCTTACGGCAAAGTTCAACGAGACGGTTGGCAATTTCCTGTACCGTCCTAGTAGCATTCATCGTTTCCATAACTAATAATTTTTGATTTTTTAAAAAGGACGTAGAAGCTACCACAATTTTTTATACCGGCGAATTAAATAATTATGAATGCGGAAAATTTGACGATGAACGCGGAAATATTAAAAATTTATATTGCATGCGCGTATGGATTTCGAAAAAATATACCAGCAATTCATAGATGGGATGAAGCAAACCGGTTGGCTTGAATACGTCGCGGTATTCTCCGGTATTGCCAGCGTGTGGTTGAGCCGTGTCGAAAATATACTGCTGTACCCGATCGGCCTGATCAATACGATTATTTACATATGGTTGAGTATAAAAGGCCATTTATTGGGAGAGGCCAGCGTAAATTTCTATTATACAGTCGTGAGCATTTATGGATGGATACTTTGGGCAAGAAAAGATGAGCAGAAGAAACTTGTTTTGAATATTACCTTTTCAAACAGTAAAGAGTGGGCCCGGCAGATTTTATTCTTTGCTGCTTTTTATGTCGCAATTTATTTCTCACTTGTTTACCTGAAAAAATCATTTGCCACCGGTGCCATTCCGTGGGCAGATGCATTTGCATCTGCTACAGCCTATACCGGCATGTGGCTGATGGCGAAGAAGAAAGTAGAAAGCTGGTGGTGGTGGCTTGCAACGGATATTTCTTCAATACCACTTTATTTTGTAAAGCAATATGTATTTACAAGCGTATACTATTTAATTCTTTTTATTCTTGCGATCGGGGGACTGATGGAATGGCAGGCAAGAGCCAGAAAAGAAAAGGCAATGATTAAAGAATCATCGCCTTGATGCTAAAAATAAACCACAAAACTTAGTTCACTTTAATTTCCTGGTTGGTTGTTTCTTTGCCGGGAATAACGGGTAGGGTTACCTGTAAAACGCCATCTACGTACTTTGCCGAAATGTTTTTCGCGTCAATTGTTTCGTCAAGTGTAAATGTTCTTTCAAACCCACCGCGACTATATTCACGTCTTACCCAATCGAATTGCGGAAAGCCTTCGGGTGGCGAATAGGAAACGATCAATTCATTTCCTTTTACATTCAGCTGAAAGTTCTCTTTGATTCTTCCGGGTGCAAATACCAGCATTTCATAACTGTTGTCCGTTCTGTAAATGTTTACAGCGGCTCTTTGTGCTGCGCGGATAAGCGAGTGCCGGGGATTCCCGCTTCCGAAAAGTGCGCCTTTTGCGGCGCCAGGATGATTGTAATACATAATCCTTGTTTTTGTTTATAAATGATTGTTATCTCCAGTTTGCTGTGTCACTTTTTGATTCTGCGGATGGAGTCGTTTTATTTTCCCCATCTTTCTTTTCCTGCATGCACCAGTGATGATTATACCGGTTGTGCATCCGGTATCGTGAACCCAGGGCTGCATTTAATCCGATCGCGGTAACTACAGCTGTTGCTACGCCGATGATCCACAGTGTTCTTCTTTTCATTTGATTAAATTTTATGATGATAAACCACAATAGGCAAATCAGGTCACATAGATCTCGAATACAATTGCTGTTTATATATGTCTTCTACCTGCCTTTGCGGTTCAATTATTTTTACTTTTCCATCTTATTAAAGAAATCGTTTTGCATCCTGTCACGAAACACTTTCTTTTCTTCATCTGTCATATGTTCCCAGCGACGGGAAAATGCAGGATAGAAATGATGCGCTCCATGTCTCCATCTGCGGCCTCCGCCAAACAGACGAAAGATCAGCCGGATGATCAGGAGAATGATGAATACCCTGATGATGATAAATGGCATTAGAAAAATGGCGATGCCTGCGAGAATGCCGGCAGTAATTGCCTTTAGAATTTGAATTGTCATGGCTTAATGATTTTTATTGTTAAATGATCATTGTACTAAACTCTTGTATAGATGATGACGAAAAAGCGAAGGAATTACCTTACAAGTTTTGATGCAACACCACTTAGAAGATTTATTAGGGTTTGCCCTTAGAAAAATGCTACCTTTAAACAGCGCCTTTATTTTACCCCTTTTTGCCCAAACCCGTTGAAACGGAAACCCGGGGCTCTGAATTTTCGTAATTTATTTCTTTGACTTGTTAAACATTAACCATGCAAAGTCATTTACCATTCTTTTACAAGGCGGATAAATCAAAACGCATTTACTCCTCCAAAATCCTAAAGGCATTTTTTTTACTTGTTCTGTTTTTTACCGCACTTACCTCAATAGGTCAACCCGCACAGAAAACGACGGATCTTTTTAGAGCTATCCGTTCCGGCAGCAGCAATGAACTGGAATCTCAATTAAAAAACGGTGCAAATGCAAATGATTCTCTCAATGGTTATTCTGCGTTGATGGGTGCAGCGCTGAGCGGCTCTGTCGAACAGATGAAACTGTTAATTGATCATGGCGCTAATGTCAATTTTATTGCACAGACAGGGATGACTGCATTGTGGCTCGCCGCTCCGGATTGGGATAAAGCCAAACTATTGCTCGATCATGGTGCAGATGCAAAACATAAAATCGGTGGCTATGGTGTACTTGTAAAGATCGCTGCCATGCCGGGCACATTAAAACTTGCAAAACTATTGATCGAAAAAGGAGCCGATCCAAAACAAAGTGCTCCGGATAATTACCTGGTTTATAATGCTGCTTCTTCCGGCGATACAGCTATCCTTGGATTCTATTTGCGACAGGGGTTTAATTCAAATGACACGATTGCCTTAGGCGATATCCCGATCAATGGAGCTTTGTTTTATCGATCATCGGCCACGGTGAAGATGCTGATTGATCATGGTGCTGATGTGAACAAACGTACCAAAGCATTTCTGCTCGCATCGTTTAATGGTTTTACCCCGCTGATGTTTGCTGCTTTGGCAAACGATAAACCTTCTTTTTATTACTTGCTGGATCACGGTGCCGACCCCAATCAAAAAAATGAAAATGGATATACCGCGTTGATGCTTTTACAGCAGGCAGAAGAAGATGATCCGGCAATGACAAAAGCATTATTGGATCACGGCGCTGAACCATCTATAAAGACACGGGCAGGTAATGATGCATTGCATTTTGCTATGCAAAAAGGCAATACCGGATCAGTTGCCATTTTAAAAAAGTATGTAAATAAATAAATACCATTTAACCAGCATATATGAAGAAAAGAACATTTTCAACAATCAGTATTCTTATTTGCAGCATTATTTTACTCAGTGCCGCTACGGGTTGGATGAAAAAAACGGTTGACCCGGCAGATATTAAAAAATCTGCCGCAAAAAGTATTTTACTGTTGCAGGAGAGCAGCTATGTTTTTACAAACAATACACAAATGAAATGTGCTTCCTGTCATCATAATTCATTGACATCAGTGGTGTCAGGCCTGGCAATAAAAAAGGGAATAGCTGTGGTGGATTCGTTTACAACATCACGGTTAAATTCTATAGCCGGAACGGTAATTGGCATATGTAACCCGAACCTGATCAATCAACTTGTTGCTGTCAACTTTATTCCTCCCTATATGTTGCTGGCATTGGATGCAGAAAAATATCAGCCGGACTTTAACACGGATATAGCGGTTGATTACACAATGAGCCAGGCAAAACAGGACGGCAGTTTTTTAACGGAATCGGGGAGAGCACCTCTTGAAACCGGTGAGGCGCATCTAACGGCTTTGGCTATACGTTCCATACAATTATATGCGGCGCCTGCCAAGAAAAAGAAAGTTGATGAGTTGGTAGCACGTAGTAAACAATGGCTGGAAAAATTAAATACCCATAACGAACAGGAACTTGCTTTTCAATTACTCGGTTTGCATTGGTGTGGTAGTGATAAGAATATAAAATCGAAGATAGCTTCTAAATTAAAGGCAATGCAGAATGCCGACGGCGGTTGGTCTCAATTGTCCACGATGAAAAGTGATGCTTATGCCACCGGACAGGTATTGTACGCTTTATATGAAAGCGAAATGATAAAACCAAAAGATAAAATATACCAGGATGGTTTAGCTTATCTATTAAAAACGCAAGACAATAGCGGCGCATGGATAGTAGCAACAAGAGCATATCCTATCCAACCTTTTATCAGCAGTCAATTTCCTCCTTATGATGAGAACCAGTTTATTTCGGCTACCGCGAGCAATTGGGCAACGCTGGCGTTGTTGAATGCATTGCCCGATAAAAACAACTGATGTTTACATTGTACTTATAAAATAAAAAAACCCGCTTGCACCAGCAAGCGGGCCGATATATAATAGAGAACGAAAATTTATTCTGATTTAACCTCTTCTTCTGTGCGTGAAGGTTTGCCGCACCGCATACGCCACTGCTCTTTAAATTTTGCTTTTTCCTCATCACTCATATTCGACCATTTTTCTTTCAGGTACATCCTTTCTTTAAAGCCTCCGGGTCCACCGAAACGCTTGCCGCCAAATCCTACAAATAGAATGCGGGTTAGTATCAATAAGCCCACGGCCTGCCAATAACTTAGTTCACCAGCGTGAACCGCTGCGGGAAGTATCGCGTTCCACAACAGTTGTACTATCCACCCGAACAGCAGTATCACTGCTACGATAATAAACGGGATGAAAATGAAAAATTTCTTTCGATTATGCCTGTTATACATGCTGTGGGGTGTTAATTGTTTATAATGTCGTTGTAAAGTGTTTCAAGTCGTTTTCTCAAATGTAAAACTGCATAGCGTTTGCGCGAAATGATCGTCTTTAACTTCTCGCCTTCCTTGTCGGCAATCTCCTGGAGTGTCGCATCTTCCAGTTCATTTTGTATAAAAACCCGGCGTTGATTTTCCGGAAGTTCGTCAAGCGCTGCAAATAATTCTTCCCAAAACAGTTGTCTGAGATGTTCCGTTTCCGGGTTATTTGCTTTGTCAGCCAACAGAATTTCGCGGAAGTTCAAATCGCCATCTTCATTATAAAAACTATAATCTTCCAGCGATTCATTTTTCTTTTTCCGGTAGCGGTCCGTGATTTTATTTCTTGCTACCCGGTACAGCCAGCCGCTCACGCTTTCTATCGCCTCTGCTTCGGGTTGATTGCTGAGTTGGTACCATACATCCTGCAGAATGTCTTCTGCATCCTCATTTGTTTTCACCCTGCTGCGGATAAAACCAAACAACTGCCTGCCATAATCCTGGATCGCCTGTATTATATTTTGCCGGGCCATCAGCTCTGTGGTCATACGGGGGAATTCTTTTTACAGAAGACGGATTGTCTTTTCTATTACTCTATTCCCCGTACAAGTTTTATTTGATGCAAAGTTTAAAATTAACCTCGTATAAAGTATATTGTTGACATACAATGAAGAAAATAGTCATAATTGGACCGGAAAGTACGGGCAAAAGCACACTTTGCGAGCAGCTGGCGGATCACTATAGGACGCTATGGTGCCCCGAGTATGCGCGGGAATACCTGTTGAGACATGGAATGGATTATAGCTATGACGATCTGCTGACAATTGCAAAAGGGCAGGTTGGACTGGAGGAGAAATTCATAGAGGCAGTCCGGAAGCCCGAAAGACCGGAAGGCAGTGTGGACAGTCATTTAAATGCTGGCACTTCCGGGCTTCTCTTCATAGATACCGACATGTACGTAATGAAAGTTTGGTGCGAATTCGTATTTGGCGATTGTCATCAATTTATATTGGAGCAGATCGTGAAACGTAAATACGATTTATATCTTTTGTGTAATGTCGATTTGCCCTGGGTGAAAGATGAATTGCGCGAATACCCGGACCTGGAGACAAGAAACAGGCTTTATTTTATTTACAAGGATATCATGGTAAATCAATCAGTGCCGTGGGTGGATATAAGCGGTGGCTATGAAGAAAGATTGGAGAGTGCGATCAGGTCTGTTGATGAACTTATGAAAGTTAATAGTCAACGGTGAATCCGAACATATATTGTTTTGCAATCACAGGGTTTCTATTCACCATACACTATTGACAATTCACGAAATTATTTCTTCTCATAAATAATCTCCCTTACATCCGGGTCGTTGTCAAGGTTATTCATCTGCCGCATGATCCAACCCGCACGATAAAGAACGTACGAAGATGGCGGCCTTACTTTGTATCGCACCGGGTTGGGTAAGCAGGCAGCAATCATTGCTGCTTCCTGTCTTGATAAGTTTAATGCCGGTTTATTAAAATATTTTTGTGATGCCGCTTCAATTCCAAAAACCCCGTCTCCCATTTCTGCCACGTTGATGTATACCTGTAAAATGCGTTTCTTTCCCCAGATCAATTCGATCATAAACGTGAAATAGACTTCGAGGCCTTTCCGAATCCAGCTCCTGCCCTGCCATAAAAAAACGTTTTTTGCCACCTGCTGACTGATCGTACTTGCTCCCCGCAATGATTTGCTTTTCTGGTTATGCTTCATCGCTTTTTCAATGGATTTAAAATCAAAGCCATTATGGTCAGGGAATAACTGGTCTTCGGATGCAATGACAGCTAATCTTGCATTACTTGAAATCTTACTCCTGCTGACGTAATCCCTTTTTAACCCATGGCCTGTTACCCAGCTGCCCAATTGCGTAAGTGTAATGGGAGGGTCCATCCATTTCAGCAAAATGATGTACACAAACTGCGCGATGAAAAGAATAAGGAATATCCGTTTAATCTTTCGCCAAAGCCGTGGAACAAGTCCTTTTGTTTTCATAAAATTCGCGCTAATGTACGTTAATGATGTTTATAGTTTGGAGGGCATTCCATAAACGCTGACTTTCACTAAGAGATTTTGGAGTTGAAAATTCTTAACGAACAGACGCAATGATCCGAGTTTGTCTTTTTAGAAAGGTTTGGCGGAAGGTTGTGCAGGCGGCATATAGAAATCTAAAACCTGGAGATGGAATTTTTTGCCGATGTTGAAATGTTTGCGTCGGAGATGCATGCGCTGCGTGGCGTAAGATATGAGTATTGGTCCATAACCGATAATGGAGGAGTATAGCAATGCCTTGCCATAGTTTTCGGTCCAGCCGGCCGTTTTCATTCCCAGTGTTGCAAGGCCAACACCACCGGTAATTAATAAGGCTTGCGTTCCATTAACAGGGAACGGTTTACTTTCCCTTCGTTTTATGATTACTCTTTTTACATCTGCAGTACGGAAAACAAGATCGTTTATAAAGATCGAATCATTTCGCAACAATTGTATTCTTCCCTCCAGCAGATCGTCATTTACCAATTGCAGCCTGATGATATCGCCTTCGGTCCATATTCTTTTCTTATGACCATTCTTTTTTAAGAAAAGAAAACTTTGTTGTGCATCAGCATGTATTGAAACTAATGATACGAAAAATAAAAGCAGCAGTGCGAACCATTTCATTATCTCAAACTTAGTTCGGCTAAATGGAAGGGAGTTGTTAAAAATGTAACTGGCCGGTTCTACTCGCATACACGAGCAGGCCCCAGATCAAAGCTATACCAAAACCAATTAGTATAATGCCATTTACCCGGTTAATGATATGAATATTATGCGGCGTAAGCTTTTTCCGGATCTTTCCTGCCAGCATTACCTTTAAAAAATCGCCGGAAAAAACAATCGCCAGGCAGGTGATGAAGATTACCAGTCGTTGCTCTATCGTATGACTGATAAACGTAGTAGATGTTGTAAGCCAGAAAATAAACACCGCCGGGTTCAACGTATTCATAAAAAAGCCCGAGAGAAATATTTTCGCATGATGCCGCTTTCCGAATTTCAACTTTACCTGGCCTTCTGTATTTATCTGCACTTTTTTGAAAAATAGAAAATAAACGCCCATCGCTATGAGGAAAATGCTGCCAATGAGCCCAATTTCCACCTGGCGACTGCTAAGACTGCTGAATAACTGGGTGAAAACATTGCTGATTAATACCAAGGCAATATCGCTTGCTGAAACACCCAGTATAAACGTCATGCCGCCTTTATGCCCGTTATTCAAACTTTGCTTGATCACAGAAAATAGTACGGGCCCAACCGATATACTCAGCAGCAATCCTAATGTTATTCCTTTTAAAAGGGCTTCGAGCATGTTTGCTTTAAAACTTAAAAATAAAAAACCTCTTTTAAATAGTATAAAAGAGGTGCGACAAACGTAATTCTTTATTTGATATTATACTTTTCCGTTTGCAAGAAAATGATTCCAGTCTTCCAGTATTTTGCCCTTTAACACACGCGGAAATTTATGCTGGCTTCCCAGCTTTCCTTTTATCTCCATAAATCTCATAAATTTTTCTTCGGGTAATACTTCAAGAAATACTTCTTTTAATGCACTGATTCGTTCTACCGCATAATCATCATTCAATTCACCCAGTCGTTTATCAATTTTTATCCGTAGCAATTCAGGATCAACTTTATCATTTGTTGCGATATACCATTTATGGGCAAAAAAGTTTTGATAGGGAAAACCTGCCACCGTGAATTCCGGGATGCATATGTTCAATTCATCACTTACCATTTGCACGGCCTTATTCATATTCTCAACACTTAAATGTTCGCCAACAAGACTAAGAAAATGTTTTGTTCTGCCGGTTATCACTACTTCGCATTTTTCTTTATCGACAAACCGGACCGTATCGCCGATAAGGTAACGCCAGGCACCTGCGTTGGTACTCATCAGTAGTGCATAATCTTTTCCTTCTTCCACTTCATGCACCATATATGCCTCAGGGTTATCAACGAGGTTTCCGGCAGCATCGAAATTTTTATTGTCAAACGGAACAAACTCGAAAAAGATATTATTGTTCAGGATAAGCTGCATGCCCTTTGCTGTTTCCCTGTGTTTATATCCTATAAATCCTTCGCTGGAAAGATAATTTTCAATATAAATGATTGGTTTACCCAGTAATTTTTCAAATCCTTTTTTATAAGGCTCAAAGGCTACACCGCCATGAACAAAGAATGAAAAATTGGGCCATATGTCATGAATGTTATTCACTTTATAATGTTCAATCACCATTTCCATACACATCTGGCACCATGCAGGCACACCGACGATATAGCCGATATCCCATTCCTTTGCATGCTCTACTATTTCATTTAATTTTTGGTTCCAGTCCTTGATAGCTGCAATCCGTCCACCCGGTTTATAAAATGTCTGGAACCAAAATGGGCGCTTTTTTGCGAGAATACCACTGAGATCGCCCGCATACCAACCTGCTTTTCCCTTTTGCAAATCAGTGGCGCCGCCCAGCATCAGGAAACCTTTTGTCATTGCATTCCGCGGTACATGTTCATACGACATCAGGCTTATTAACTGGCGCACATAGTTAATTGTATTGCTTCGCAGCATTTCTTTCGTTACAGGAATGTATTTGCTCGCTGCATCAGACGTACCGGAGCTCAACGCGTAATATTTTATTTTTCCCGGCCAGGCAACGTCAGGTACGCCTTCAAGCGTTTTTTTCCACCAGCGATCATAGATTTTATTATAATCGTGAACAGGTACTAATTTTTGAAATTGTTTAGCCGGGTTGCGGCTGAATAGAATTTCATCAAACCTGTACTCCTGACCCAACTCGGTGAATCTTGCTTTTTTCAATAGCTTTTTCAATACACGTAACTGCTGGCGCTGCGGATTATTCTGCGGAATGCGCAAAGCAGTGGCTATTGCTTTAGGTATTTTGATGTCTATTATTGTTGCCATTAAATGGGCTGCAGGTCTTATAAAGTTACTACTAATTCGCCGCGAATATAAGTTTAGAAAAGGGTTTATTGCAGATTCGATGACTGTATTTGCGTTTTCCGGCGGCCGTGTGATTGTTAACGCTCACCCAGTTTACTGTATATCTTAAAGAGTAACCGTAAATCATTGACAGGTTCATAATCCCTTGCATACCATTGGTCAGCCATCTTAAGACTTTCTTCGGGAAATTGTTGCGGATACGATACCGGCGTACCATTGCATGCGATTATGCCCTTACGGATCACCGGTAGATATTTTTCGTTCACCGCATAGCCTATCCATGTTCGGTTGCCAAACAGCACCAAAAAACAATTCGTTAAAAATGAAACCGGTTTTTTTACAGTAAAAAGATGAACAGGAAATGAAAGGATAAATATCCCTGATGTCAGAACATCTGCCAGCCTTTTCAGCCGCAGGTTATACGGATCAGCTAGTTTATAACCGTTTTCTTTTGTCAATGTTTCTCCACCCAGGTCCTTTGAATCGCTGCCGACTATGCTGTGACTTCCCACGGCGTGAAATTTGGCGGTGATGTTTCGTGGAATTTGCTGCAGGGCATCAATGATATTTCTAAATGAAAGTGTTCCCGCACAAAAAATGATTTCATTAAATGAAAATACTCCGGATAGCTGTTTTATTTTTTTCCAATGACCAACGGCTCCTGCGTCATTTTCCTCCACTGAAATTCTACCGATAACTCTTTCCCGCAACCCGGCATCGGTCATAAGCTGCAGCGTCTTTTCATATTCTGCCTGGGTGGCGACAATTAATGTTTTCGGATGAACTTCAGACTGCTGGTTATCATTCAATACTTTCCAATACACAAGCAGCCGGCGTAACAGGCTGATCAGGAAAAATGAAAGTATTCCCGAAAGCAAAACGATGGCTCGCGAAAAACGAAATTTTTCCGGTAATAAGGAATAAACGGCCAGCAGCGTTATGGTACTGATCAGTGAAGAGGGAATTAATCTCGATTGCCTGTATTTCCTGTCGTAAAGACCGGCATAATAGGCAACAACGAGATATATAAATGCAAAAAGCGGTACTGATATCCAGAAAAGAGGAATATTATAGTCTTTATCCGGGCGAACGAATGCTGACCAAAAAACTCTGGCTATATTGAACGACACAAAAATGACAATAGCATCGATTAAGGGCAATCCTATCCTTTCTATAAATTTTGCAATACCCGAAAGAATGCCTCTAACCCAAATGGCTATGTGAATTATTAAGTTGAATGTCCCGGCGCGGTTATCATGATAATGTTTTTTTACAAACAAATTCATGGCTGTGTAAAACATCCGGACGTAGTTGAGACTTAGTTTTCGTGTGCTTTCTCCCTTGAAATGAATGATGCTGCTCTCTGCGAAATAAAAATTTTTATAACCTGCTTTTTGTATCCGGTAACTGAGGTCAATGTCTTCCGCATACATAAAAAATGTTTCATCGAAGCTGCCGGTTTGTTCCAGCACTTCTCTTTTTGTCATCATAAAAGCACCAGCCAGCACATCTACTTCATTGTTTTCATCCCGGGGCAGGTATTCGAGATGATACTTACCAAAAACGTGGGATCGGGGAAATACCGCCGATAGTCCGGACAATTTGTACAAGGCAGTCAGCGGAGAAGGGAAAGCCCTTTTTGATTCTTTTAAAAATTTTCCCCTGCCGTCGAGCATGTGTATGCCGAGGGCACCTGCATCGGCATGCGAGGAAAGAAAGGAAATACATTTTGAAAAGCATTCTTCCGGTATGATCGTATCCGGGTTTAGAAATAAAACATATTTTCCTTTTGATACAGACAGGCCCTGGTTGCAGGCTTTTGAAAAACCTTTGTTTTCGGTGTTGGATACAAATATGAATGAAGGAAACCGTGATTGAAGAAATGACACACTATTATCCTGTGAATTATTGTCCACAATAATAACTTCCGCTTCTATTCCGGCAATTGCTTTTTGCACAGAACAAAGACATTGCTCGAGGAAATGCTTAACGTTATAGTTTACTATAATAACGGATAGCTGCATGTCAGCTTTCTCAAACGTTTTGATTTGCTCAAAAATAAACGTTCTGCTGCATTAAAACCATTTGCAAATCCATATTACATAATCCTCAAATCTGCGCTCCTTATCTTTGCGCATGCTAAAAAATACGCTTATTAATGCCGTGAAGGCAGGGGCTAAAGAGGTTCAGCGCTTTTTCAATAAAGAATTTGGAATTACGTATAAGGAAGGTGTAAATAATCCTGTTACCGAAGCGGATCATGCAGCGGAAAAAGCAATCATGCAGGTGATAAAGGACCAGTATCCCGATCATTTTATTTTGAGTGAAGAGGCCGGTGAAATTATCCAGGATTCAAATTATAAATGGATTATTGACCCGATCGACGGCACCATAAATTTCTCGAAAGGCATTCCGATCAATTGCGTATCTATTGGAATAGAACATGATAAAGAAATAATCATGGGCGCTGTGTTTAATCCGCACCTGGATGAATTGTTTTTTGCCGAAAAATCAAAAGGTGCTGTGTTAAATGAAAAACCCATTCGTGTGAGCAATGAAACGCAGGTGACAAAGTCATGTCTTGTTACAGGCTTTCCTTATACATACCTTGATACACCAAATGGACCGCTTGAGGTATTCGAGCGGCTTATCAGAACGGGTGTACCAGTAAGAAGATTAGGTTCGGCGGCAATTGATTTATGTTGGGTAGCTTGCGGAAGATTTGATGGGTTCTATGAACATAAATTAGAAGCATGGGATAGTTCGGCCGGTTATATTATCGTGGAAGAAGCAGGTGGAAAAGTAACGGATCTGAAAGGAAGTAAGTTTTCGCCTTATCAGCACGGGATAATAGCGACGAATGGAAAAATCCATAACGAATTGGTGCGCTGGATAAATAATACAATTTAAAAGTGATCATGGCAGAGCGAACAGAAATTTCTTCTCTAGGTGAATTTGGTTTAATTGAACATCTTACCAAAAACATCGAATTGCAAAATGCATCTTCGCTTGTTGGTGTGGGTGATGATGCCGCGGTGATTGATCATTTTGGTAAACAAACCGTTGTTACAACTGATTTACTGATTGAAAATGTACACTTCGACCTTGTATATACACCATTGAAGCATCTTGGATACAAAAGCGTGGTTGTAAACCTTAGCGATGTGTATGCAATGAATGCAACGCCTACACAGTTGACGCTGAGTCTCGGTATCAGCAACCGCTTTAGTTTAGAAGCATTAGATGAATTCTATGAAGGCGTATATGCGGCTTGTGAAAATTATGGAGTGGATCTTGTCGGCGGTGATACAACTTCATCACAAAAAGGTTTTATTATTTCAGTAACGGCAATCGGCGAAGTAAGCCCCCACAAATATGTAAGGCGAAGCACGGCGAAAAAAGGAGACCTGCTTTGTGTGAGCGGAACACTCGGCAGTGCATATGTGGGCCTTTTGTTTTTAGAAAGGGAAAAAAAGATCTACCTGGAAAGTCCCGGCGTGCAACCTGACCTTGAAGGCGAATCTTTTGTGGTAGGAAAATTATTGAAACCGGAAGCCAGGAAAGATATCATTGATTTTTTTGAACAACAAGCCCTGCAGCCGACAGCTATGATAGATATCAGCGATGGCCTCAGCTCCGAAATTCTGCATATTTGTAAAGAAAGTGAGCTGGGATGTGTTCTTTACGAAGAAAAAATTCCTGTTGCAGAAGAAATGAGAAATGCGGCCTACAAGTTCAAACTTGATCCGACGGCTTGTGCATTAAGCGGCGGCGAAGATTATGAGCTTTTATTTACCGTATCACAAAATGATTATGACAAAATCACGTTAAATGAGAATATCAGTGTGATAGGCTATATGACAGAAGCTGCTGAAGGCGCTCTTCTTATGACCAAAGGCGGAAATAAACATGCCATAACCGCGCAGGGCTGGAATCATATAAAGTAGAACACGAAACGATAAGATTTTAAAGATTATGCGGCTAACCTGGATTGTAATAGTTTTATCTTTTGTATTTGTCGGCTGTGGTGCAAGCAAATCATCCCTTCGGGCCAACCATAAATTTTCTCCGCGCGAAATAGAATACGATTACAGGCTTTTTGAAAATATTTTAAAAGAATCACATCCGGGTCTATACTGGTACACGCCAAAGGACAGCATGGAATATTACTTCCGGCGTGGTGAAGAGCAATTGAAGGATTCGATGACCGAGCAGCAATTCCGGAAAGTATTAAGCTATGTTGTTTCCAAAATAGATTGCGGTCATACTTCAGTAAAACCTTCCAAATACTACTTCAGGCATATAGACAGCAGCCGGTTTAAAATATTTCCTTTAAGTCTTAAGTTCTGGGAGGACACGGCAACTGTTTCAGCAAATCTTAACAGGACTGATTCTGTTTTGAGAAGAGGGACGGTTATTGTTTCTGTAAATAATAAGAGTATAAAGGAAATAACGGATACGCTTTTTGAATACCTGCCGGCAGATGGTTATAACCGCACGCATAAATTTCAAACGTTAAGTAACCGTGGTTTCTTTGGCAACAGTTACACGAGCATATTCGGGTTGAGTGACAAGTATTCGATCAACTATTTAGACAGCATCGGGGAAGTAAAATCCATTACGGTGCCGATATACGATCCGCTTAAAGATTCAGCAAACCGGCCTTCCCGCAGACCTTCCGTGTCGCCCACACAAAAAGAAAGAAAAGAAAGTTTACGGCTCTCGGCACGCCAGTTAAGAGTAGATGCTGAGAATAAGACGGCTGTGATGGATTTAAATACATTCAGCCGCGGCTTTGGACTCAAACGTTTCTTCCGTCGCTCTTTCAGGCAGCTTCATGAAAATGAGATTGAAAACCTGGTAATAGACCTGCGTGGCAATGGCGGTGGAAATGTGATGAATTCTACACAATTGTCAAAATATCTCATTGATAAACCGTTCAAACTGGCAGATTCCCTTTACGCCATCAACAGGCATAGCGCTTATGGCCGCTATGTGCAGAATTATTTTTTCAACCGGATATTTATGTGGTTTGTTACGAAGAAAAAAGAAGATGGTAAATATCACTTCGGTTATTTTGAACGGCACTACTTTAAACCAAGGAAAAAATATCACTTTGATGGACATACGTATATTTTAATAGGCGGTAATTCTTTTTCGGCTACCTGTTTATTTACCGAGTCTGTACAACATGAAAAAAATGTGACCGTTGTGGGAGAGGAAACAGGAGGCGGTGCTTATGGAAATACGGCGTGGCTTATTCCTGATGTGGTATTGCCGGAAACCGGCGTACGATTTCGCCTGCCGCTTTTCAGATTAGTAATTGACAGAAACAATCCAAAAGATGGCCGTGGCATACAACCCGATATTGAAGTAAAACCAACCGTGGATGCGATTAAGAGGGGAGCCGATTTTAAAATGGATAAGGTGAAAGAGCTTATTGATAAAAGCAAGCTAACGATAAAGCAATAATTATTTCTTTCTCACTATAACGTCGCAAAAAAATTGCCTGTGCAGGCACAAACCAAGCAATTCATAATTCTCCGCTATCATAAATTCATGCACAGCTCTTGGAACACCATATGGGATAAAAGCAAAGGCATCAAACAAGGTGTAATCGTTGAACTGTATAATACCTGAATCTTTTATTTTCTTCTTTATTTGTTCGATATCCTTTACAACTTCTTCATATGAATGACCGGCATCGAGATAAATGTAATCAAGCGATTTGTCCGGTAGTTTGTTTAACATTTCCCACGACAAACCGGCAAAGACTTCCATTTGTTGCAGTTCGATCTGTTGCTGAAAACGTTTCTTATAATAGTCCAGGTGCGAAAGACCACTATCATTCAGGACAGTCTGCTTCCACGGTTCGTTTCCTGCAGTAAGAGCAAATGAATCAATGGCAATAAATTTTTCAGGTTGTAAATGTTCAAGCAGTAATGCGGTGAAATGTCCATATGCAACGCCTACTTCTGCTATAGTGCCACCTTTCGGTAATGATTTTAAAACGGTTTCCCTCGAATTATAAACACGGCTGTTTTCAAACAGGTGAGCGGGCAATTCGGGTGGTATCATTTTTTCAACATCCTCAAGCCTTGTCTTGATGATTGTGTATCCTTTTTTAGATAACCAATTTTTTACCGCCTGTGTGATCATCCGGGATGAAATTTATGATGTGCGTTGAGAAACCGGTATTAATGGATTGAGAATTGATCCCTGTCTTTCCAGAAAGGAAATTTTTCACGTATAGATTGCAGGTGTGCTTTATCCAATGTGATAGTAAAGATATCTTCGTCGTCTTTCTTATGATATAAAACTTCACCGAGAGGATCTACCACCATACTATCACCGCTGTGATAAAGATCGGTTCCGTCCTTACCAACCCGATTAAGGCCAACTACATAACATTGATTTTCGATTGCCCTTGCCTGTAATAATGTTTTCCATGCATGATTGCGACGCTCGGGCCAATTGGCGACGTAAATCAAAACGTCATATTCCAGCTCTTCATTTTCGACCGCCGCCTGCCTGCTCCACACCGGGAATCGTAAATCGTAACACACCTGCAGGTTTACTTTCCATCCTTTTACCGAAGCGATCAGTCGTTTATTTCCTGCTGTATAATTCTGGTCCTCGCCCGCAAAGGCAAAGCGATGGCGTTTATCATAGTATCCATATTCACCGGTAGGCAACATCCAGACAAGGCGATTGTAATAATGGACCGGTGTCCCGCCCATTGCGGTGACCTGATTCGGTTCCTTAATAATAACACTGCCAGTCAGAATAACTTTTTTCCTGGCGGCTACGCGTTTCATCCACTGCAGCGTATCTCCTTCCATCGTTTCTGCAAGTCCGTTGGGCTGTATGACAAAACCGGTAGAAAACATTTCCGGCAATACAACGATTTCCGTTTTATCTTTTATACTGTCAATCTTTTCTTCAAACATTTTGAGATTGGCTGCCTTGTCCTGCCAGTGAAGATTAGATTGAATGAGTGTTATAGTAAGTGTGGACATGGTGTAAAGATATACATTACACCTGCAGCTAGGTAGTGATAAAGCGGGTAAAATTCTTTGATTCGTTTTTGCTTTGTCAGGCGGCTTTCTGTGTTTTTGTCTTTCTCTTTTCAGCGTATACGCTGGCGGCTTCCCTTACCCAGGCACCTTCGTCCCAGGCTTTCTTACGGGCTTCTAATCTTTCTTTATTGCAAGGTCCGTTTCCTTTTACCACGTTCCAGAATTCATTCCAGTCAATTTCACCAAAATCGAAATGTTTTCTTGCTTCATTCCATTTTAAATCTTTGTCAGGTATCGTCATTCCTAAAATTTTTACCTGCTCCGCGATCATATCCACAAACTTTTGACGCAGATCATCATTACTCATTCGCTTTATTTTCCAGATCGAGCTTTGTTCACTATGCGTCGATTCGCTGTCGTGAGGGCCAAACATCATCAGCGATGGCCAATACCAACGGTTAATAGCATCCTGGCACATTTCTCTTTGTTCTTCAGAACCTTTTGAAAGCGTAAGCAGTATTTCAAAACCCTGCCGCTGGTGAAAGCTTTCTTCCTTGCAGATGCGCACCATCGCCCGTGCATAAGGGCCGTATGACGTTCTGCAGAGCATTACCTGGTTTAATATAGCTGCACCATCTACCAGCCAGCCGATAGCGCCGATATCTGCCCACGTTAATGTGGGGTAATTGAAGATAGAAGAATATTTTGCTTTGCCACAGTGCAGATCATTAATTGTTTGCTCCCTGGTAGTGCCCAAAGTTTCGGCTGCACAATAAAGATATAAACCATGCCCTGCCTCATCCTGTACTTTGGCGAGAAGTATTGCCTTGCGTTTTAACGAAGGAGCCCTTGTGATCCAGTTACCTTCCGGCAGCATGCCCACAATTTCGCTATGTGCATGCTGGCTGATCTGCCGTATCAATGTTTTGCGATAGGCGTCAGGCATCCAGTCTTTCGGCTCGATTTTTATTTCCTGGTCGATTTTCTGCAGAAATAAATTTTCAGTTGTATGGTCGACACTTTTCTCACTCATTGTAGTAAAATTAGCACTAACATTCGTTAAAACCTATAGTTTGAAACAGCGACTATTTCTTTATCAGAATGAGAGTATTGGTACGGCCTCATACCATAACTGCGCTTAATCATGAAGTGAAATATGCCAATGAATGTATTTACCCATTTGGTCTTAAATTCGTTTCTATGCGACCACGGTTATTGCTAATGCTTGCGTCTTTATGGACGGTTTTTTTCAATGGTGATTGTTCAAAAAAAGAAAATGATACAAGCTCCGTCAATAATCCGCCTGTAAATACAGGCACCAATGAAATTGATTTCTGGCTTACAAAAGGTGACCAGACGGTTTTATTGCAGAAACAACCTGCTATACTTGCGTTTGGAACCAAAGCCAACTCCAATCCAGATATTGAGATAGACAGCACGCAGGTGTTCCAGGCCATTGATGGTTTCGGTTATACGTTAACGGGAGGAAGCGCCCGGCTTATCAATGCAATCGACGCTTCGCAGAAGTCCGCTTTGTTACAGGAACTTTTCGGCGCAGGTGACAATGGTATTCATATTAGTTATTTACGCCTTAGTATCGGTGCCAGTGATCTTAACGCTGCTCCGTTTACATATGATGATATGCCGGCAGGACAGACGGACCCTCTGCTTGCAAACTTTACATTAAATCCGGATAGGGAAAACGGAACAGGCTTAATTCCTCTTTTGAAGGAAATATTGGTAATAAATCCTGGTATAAAAATAATTGCAACTCCCTGGAGTGCGCCTGTGTGGATGAAAGACAATGGGAGCTTTGTGGGTGGAAGTTTACAAAGTCAATTCTACAATGTATACGCTCAATATTTTGTAAAATATATTCAGCAGATGCAGGCAGAGGGAATAACTATAGATGCTGTTACACCGCAAAATGAACCATTAAATCCCGGCAACAATCCAAGTCTTGTGATGACTGCAGAACAGCAGCGGGATTTTATTAAAAATAACCTTGGTCCTGCATTTCAAACAGCAGGTATTCATACAAAGATTGTTGTGTATGACCATAATTGTGATCACCCCGAATATGCCACCACAATTTTAAGTGATGCTGCAGCGGCGGCGTTTGTGGATGGTTCTGCGTTTCATTTATATTCAGGTGATGTTTCAGCTTTATCTACCGTGCATAATTCATACCCGGTAAAAAATATTTATTTCACTGAGCAATACACGGCGTCTAACGGTGATTTCAGTGGCGATCTTGGTTGGCATTTAAAGAATGTGATCATAGGCGCCACGCGTAACTGGAGCAAAACGGCATTGGAATGGAACCTCGCAAATGATCCAACCTTTAATCCTCATACCAATGGAGGATGTACGACTTGTAAAGGTGCGATAACGATTAATGGATCAACGGTGAGCCGTAATGTGGCATATTATATCATCGCTCATGCGTCGAAATTTGTGCCTGCAGGTTCAATAAGAATAAGCAGTACAAACAATGGCAGTTTATATAGTGTAGCCTTTAGAAGAGCGGATGGAAAAAAAGTATTGATTGTATTAAATGAGGGTAATAATAGTGCGTCGTTTAATATTAAGTTCAAGGGTAAGTGGGCAACACCGGCATTGCCTGCGCATAGTGTAGGTACATTTGTTTTTTAGTAAACGAAAACTAAGGAGAAGTTCATCGGGGAAGCAGGAAGAAAACATGTTAAAAAGCTTTCTGCTCTCTATGTTCTTTGCTGGAAAAAATTACCGTAGAATTAAACATATTCCAAAGTGGATGAAACAAATTTCACCGGCAAAAAAAATTCAAATGCACATAAACCGATAGGTATTGATGCATTACCTGAAAACATACGCAACAGTAAAATTCTTTCAGCAATCAATCTTGCGCAGTTGGCGAATATCAGGGAGTACCCTGTAATTGATCCTTCATTTGACGATGATCATTTAAAGCAAATCATACAATATTACAGCCTGAGCCCGGATGAGATGGAAAAGGAGCTCCAGCTCTATGCAAAGCGTTTATTAGAAAAAGACGAAGTATATAAAGCATGGCAGGTATTGCTCGCTGCTTACTGAATTTTTACTGCAGGAAATGTCGTAACTTAATAGCAAACCTTCCTTTTATGAGAGCAACATTCACCTGCCTTTTAACAGGCATGCTTATGAGTGTAGCTGCCTTTTCGCAAAACGACAGTACACAAAGCCAAACAACTCTTTCGCCATTCAACAACAAAAAATTTAATAACCCTTTTCACAATCTGCCAAATGATGAGATAAAACCCGCCTCTTTTATTTCATTACTGAAGGGTTCCGAAATGCGTGTTTCATCTTATAGCAGGTACAGCGGGGAACGGTATATGCCGTATTCTTTTTATTCTGAAAATTTACCAGCCTGGAAAGAATTAATTCTTACCGCAACAAAAATTGCTATATCTGCTTATGAGGACAATCGCTCGCTGATGCATTTTTATCCGCGCCAATAGTAACTTAATATCCCGCATTTCCAAATACCTTTTTTAAAATCTCCGTTGTTCTGGCTACCGGATTGGCACGGATATTTGCCTCTTCTTTTGCCACTTCAGCAAATAAAGCATCCACGGCTCTTCCTACAACATAAGAAGTAAGATCAGGATTGATTTTTTTAAACGTAGTTGGGAAATTGTTGTAGGTATTGATTACATCTCCGTAATATTTTGTTGCACTTACTTTATCCAACGAACTTTTTACCGAGGGTGTAAATGCTGCAATTAACTTATCGGTTGTTTTTTGTCTGAAATATTGTGTCGCAGCATCTTTTTCACCTTTTACGATATTCAGGGCATCCATGATCGTCATCTCTTTAATGGCGCCCACAAAGATGGGCTTTGCATAGCCAACTGCGTCTTCTGCACCACGATTGATGGCCAATACCGCTTTATCGACAAGACTGCTCATGCCCAGGCTATTCAATGTATTGACTACTTTCTGTGCATCCGGGGGCATCAGCAATTTATAAAACGTGCTGGCGAAGAAGCCATCGGTTTTATTCAGGTTCAATACAGCGTTGGTTACGCCCTGTGCCAATGCTTCTTTGATACCCTGGCCGGCTTCTGCTTCTGTAACGCCTGTACCGCCCGGCAAAGATGTAGGCAACTTCAATGTATCGCAGGAAGAAATAAAAAGTGAAAGGCAAAAGATGGTTAAGATTGTTTTCATAAAATATTTTTAGTTTTTGCTTTCAAAAGGTATAAGCAAAAGTATACTCTTCTTTTCAAATGACGAATAGCTAAAGTTTCAATGCATTTTTGCGGCCATTGATCTTATCGCGCATCAAACGGAAAAACCTGGCTCTTTCCTTTTCACCTATTTCGCTCATCAGCATCGATCGTTTCATAAGATTTTGAATATAGCGATAATAGTTTTCGCAAAACGCCATATCTCTTGTCATCATGTAGTTGGCTGCAGTGTGTGGAACCAGGCCCATTTTATTTCCGTCCATAATAATCATCATGCTGTTGTCCAGCAACACAATTTCATTAAAATACAGATGGAATTTTCCCATTGGTTTTTTTTCAGGGTCATCATACCTGTAACTATATCCCAGGTCCGCCTGGTTCTCGATGTGTTCCATGCATACCTGAAGAGCTTCATATACTTTCAATGCGTCCCTGTTATCGTTAAACATTTTACTTTCTACATAGTACTCTACCTGGCGAAGCGTACTATTCAGGCTTTCGAGCGTCCAGATTTCGTAACTATCCATGTTATAATAAAGATCCAGCGTCTTCTTTCCTATTTCAAACAAATTATCCGGGTATTCGTCAAAATTCACCTTCTTATTTCTAAAGTCGGGGAAAAAAAAGAGTGTCCCCAGCCAGAAAAAATATTTGAATGCAGCGAGCTCCCTGGAATGACAGTGATAAAAAATAGGAATATCCTTACAGAGATAATAAAAATCAGTTTGCTTAAAGCTGCGGAAATAAGCCATGTTGTGCATGTTGCCCGTGAGGTAGGCATCGAATCTCAAATTTTTACTATCAATCAAATTTCCCTGGAATAAAAAGGCGCCCGTTTGTATGTTCATCATCTGATCGAGCGATATTTTATAATTGCTGCAAAGCATGTGCAATTCATCCAGTGTTATCACTTTTTCTCCGCGCATGCGCCGGTACACACTGTCCACGCTCACTTCCAGCATTTTTGCAATTTCATCAGGCATTGAAAGATGATCCGGTATTTTGCTTTTTATGGTCGCAAAAAGTTGTTGTTGCAGTTCGGCGGTGCTCATGGTGGTAAGTTTATAAATGTTTCTTCCGTTCCTGTATTTTTGAAATCAGGATATTAAAAAAGATATTTCGCTGTTTTTCACCGGTATCACTGATCATGGTGGAACGACGTATCAACGTTTCTATTTCGCTATAAGTATTGTTGCAAAAACGTTCATCCCTTGTTACCATATAGTTCAGCACGTTATAATTTAAGTAGACGGTTTTGATATGATCGGTGGTAACAAGAATGGTATTATCACCCAGAATTACGCGATTATAAAAGAAACGAAGGTTTTGTTTTTTCATGGAAGGATTTTCGCCAGGATAAAATTTGACACCCAATTCTGCCTGTTCTTTCAGATGATAAAGAATTTCCTCAACCGAGTCGTATATTATTTTGATATCTGCAGCGGAAGAAAAAAAACCGCTTTCTTTATAGTATTCTACCTGCAGTATCACACTATTTATTGCCTCCGTGTTCCATATTTCAGTAGAAGGGATGCGGCAGTAGATTCTCGCCATTTCTTCTGCCAATGTTTTCATTTCCTCTGAAAGACAATCAGGATTAAACCCTTTCGTGGCGTATTCTGTGTTGGCAATGATAGATTTGTTCCAGAAAAAATAACGAAATGCAAAAAAGGGAACAGACAGCATGTTAGCAAAAATGTGCAGGTCTTTAATAAGAAAAAATATTTCCTTATGAATAAACCCCTCTACCTGCTTTAATTGGTTGTAAAGGTCCTTCAGGTAGTTTTCAAAAGTATAATGACTGCTGTTTATATAGTTGGTCTGGAAAAGGGTAGAGTTGTTTTTTACATTGAGTGATTGATCGAGTGAAAGTTGAAAATGCTTACAGAGACGATGGGCCTCTTCCAATACAAGCAATGTTTCACCCCGGATGCGCCGGTACGCACTATCATTGCTTACATTTAAAATTTCTGAAACGGCATCCACTAAAGAGATGTGCTGGGGAATCATTTCCCGAATGCGCTGAAATAAGTAGTCCTGTGCAAGGTCCCCCGCCATGTTTATAGTTGGTTTTGTTGGTAAATTTCATTTTTCAGGGGGACAGCCGGGAAGGATTATTCTATCAAATTAAACGAATTTCCTTGAACTTCCAATTGTTATGCGAGGCAAATAGATATTCAATGTCATAACATACTTTTGCGGTTTAAATTAAAATATGCAGAACCCGAATTTATCAGAACAGGAGCTTATTCGCAGGGAAAAGCTGGCGGAAATGATTATGGCCGGTGTTGACCCTTATCCCGCATCGTTATACCCGGTTAATAACAATTCAGTCAATATAAAACAACATTTTACAGAAGAAAGTAAAGATCAGTTTGCCGATGTCTGCGTGGCCGGACGGGTGATGAGTGTCCGGGATATGGGTAAAGCCAATTTCTCTGTGATACAGGATAGTTTTGGTAAAATACAGGTGTATATCCGTCGAGATGATATTTGCCCGGGCGATGATAAGACATTATATGATATTATCTGGAAAAAACTGGTAGACATTGGCGATATTATCGGGGTAAAAGGATATGTTTTTAAAACAAAGACCGGTGAAACTTCTATTCATGTTAAGGAACTGACGATACTTACAAAATCGCTCAAACCGCTACCGATTGTAAAAGAAGCAGAGGGACAAACATTCGATGCGGTAACTGACCCGGAATTTAAATACCGTCAGCGGTACGTTGATCTGATTGTGAATCCTGATGTAAAGAACACGTTTATAAAAAGGACAAAACTGATCAATGCCATGCGCCTGTTTTTAAATGAACGGGGTGCATTGGAAGTAGATACACCGGTTTTGCAAAGTATACCGGGTGGTGCAACCGCGAGGCCTTTCATTACACATCATAATGCATTGGACATACCAATGTATTTGCGTATTGCCAACGAACTTTATCTGAAACGTCTTATTGTTGGCGGGTTTGATTGGGTATACGAATTCAGCCGCGACTTCAGGAATGAAGGCATGGACAGAACGCATAACCCGGAGTTTACCATCCTGGAATTTTATGTGGCGTATAAAGATTATTTGTGGATGATGGAAACAACAGAGCAACTATTGGAAACAGCTGCCATTGCTGTAAATGGAAATTCGAAGGCGACAGTAGATGGAAAAGAAATAGATTTCAAAGCCCCGTACAAACGAATCAGTATGTACGATGCAATAAAAGAACATACGGGTTTTGATATTTCAAAAATGAATGAAGATGAAATTCGCGGCGTATGCCGGCAGCTGAATATACATGTTGATAAAACGATGGGGAAAGGAAAGCTGATTGATGAAATATTCGGAAATAAGTGTGAAGATCATTATGTACAACCAACGTTTATTACCGATTACCCCGTTGAAATGAGCCCGTTAACCAAAAAACACCGGAGCAAACCCGGTCTTGTAGAGCGGTTTGAGTTAATTGTTAACGGAAAGGAAATCGCCAACGCTTACAGTGAGTTGAATGATCCGCTGGACCAGCGGGAGCGCTTTGAGGAGCAGGTAAAACTGATGGAGAGGGGTGATGAGGAAGCGATGTTTATTGATTATGATTTTCTCCGTGCATTGGAATATGGTATGCCGCCAACTTCGGGTATAGGTTTGGGTATTGACAGGATTTGCATGCTTTTATTGAATCAGCCTTCGATACAGGATGTGTTGTTGTTTCCGATGATGAGGCCGGAGAAAGCGGATTAGTTTTTACCTATAACCTTACGGATGAAATTTTTGCGGTCGATAAAAAGGGGGACGGGCACACCAAGTCCCCCGGCGTGGATTCACTTTAAAAAAAAATTTGAATCTGTTTAAATAAATCATATCGACTGGCTAAATATCTGCTCAGAATGTGAGAGATACCTTTCAATGATATAGTCACGACTTTAAATAATGCGAGTGGGTAAATTTTTGATTAAGGTTTTAAAAGACTTCTTGGTGTGCGATACATGAATGGAATGGGTAAATCATCATTTCCTCCACCAAAAGTCTTTATAAAAGAAACTTTTGTTGCTCCATTATCTTTCAGCCATTCTAGCTGAGCTTTCCAGTTTGCTTCTCCTCCCCAACGCTCAATTTCGCTTGCCCGCAAATATGGTAAGCTATCTTTAAAAGATTCAATCTCGTATTCAGTTTTACACTTTTGTGCATGAATTAAATATGATCGCATTTCCTGTTTCATGTCTTGAAATTTTTTTAATTCCCGTTTATTAATTCTGTCTGACATGTATTGGCTAAACCTATTTGTCATGTCGCATGACGGAAAAGCGAAACACAAACACAGTAAGATGATGAGTTGAAACCGTACCATATTATTAGTCTGATTTTAATGTCCCCATGGACTTATAACTGTGCGGTGAAAAAATGGAATTGGAAGGTTTCCAACTCTGCCTCCACCTGTCGGTGTTACGAAAGAAACGTCCTTTGCTCCGTTTTGTTTAAGCCATGCCAACTGACCCTTCCAGTTTTCCTCGCTTCCAAATATTTGGATTTTTGTCGTTCTAAATAGTGGTAAGCTATCAGCGTAAGACTCAATTTCATACTCGGTTTTGCATTTTTGCGCATGAATTAAATATGATCGCAATTCCTGTATTATGTCTTGAGGTTTTTCCAATTGCCGTTTATTAATCTTATCTGACATATACTGGCTAAATCTATTAGTTAGATTGCATGACGAAAGCATGAAATTCGACGTTAGTAAGATAATGAGTTGAAAACGTATCATAACTGACTAATTTTAGTGCCCCCAAGGACTTTTTTGTGAGCGGCGAAAAATGGGTCGTGGTAACTCCCCTTTCATAGCCTGAGTAAATGATATTTCTTTTGCTCCATTTTCTTTTAACCATGCCAATTGTTCTTTCCAATGCTCTTCACCACCGTATAATTGAATTTGAGTTTGTCTAAATAAGGGGAGGCTATCAGAATATGCCTCCACTTCATATTCAGTTTTACATTTTTGTGCATGCGATAAATAAAGATCCAATTCTACCATAAGCGCATTGTTTCTTTCATATTGGGCTTGGCCAATGCGGTCAACTTCCTCACGACTCATCTTTTTTTCATTGCACGCCGACAAGATTATTATGATTGTCATTGGTATTAATAAGGGCGATATATTTTTCATAATTATTAAATTAGGTTTGTGAATTAAATGCCTGCCAAGGCAGAACCCGTAGCTGAGCAAAAGAAAGTTTGAAAACTGCTTGCTTTTGCCGAGTAATCATAGGCAAATGAAAAGTCAACACCACCGCTCATTGGCGTTTTTGCATCAGGATTCTTATAATTGCCGTTTAGACTACCACTAGTTTTTAACTGGGCATTGTAACCAACTGTCCAAGTTGCCACACAATCAATCATGTAATTGTGGGAATCACCAATCGGGTAACATCTCGCTACGCTAATGTTATAAGCCAACATGGTGAGGTTGTTACCTTGCGCGACAGAGCATGTTGGATTATAAACATTAGGATAATATAAAGTTTGAGGTGCTGTTGTATAAGTTCTCTGGCTCACTTCCTGAACTCTGATATCTGCTGCTGCATATACAGTATATCCCTGAAGTATAGTTCCAAATAAATAAGAACCAATTGTTCCATACCCATACGTACCGCAAGCATGATCTGCAATTGAAATACAGTTTGCAATTGAAAATAGCATTAAAGCTTTTCTTTTTTTAATCCATTTCATAAGCTAAAGAGTTTGTTTGTTGGTTGGTGAAAAAGGATCAGGATTGACAACATAAAATTATTAGATAGTCTTTGCTATAGAAATTATTCTACTTAACATGTTATCAATAAACACTTAATTTGATTTCAAGTTTTATTACACGTATGCATCTGGGTTATAATATCAAACGTATCAGGGAAATGAAAGGATATAGCCAAAAAGCAATTGCAGAGAAATTGGGAATGAGTATTACGGGGTATGGAAATATTGAACGCGGCATATCAGATGTTAAGGATAAAAGATTAATCGCAATAGCGAAAGCGTTAGGCGTAACCATGGAAGCAATACAATATTTTAATCCTGATACTTATTTTGACACTTCATCATCAAACAAAAAAGATGTATTAATAAATTCAGCGGAAAAGGAACTTTATGAAAAAATAATTCAACAAAAAGATGAAGAAATAGCTTATCTCAGGAACCTGCTTAAAAAGAAATTTAAATGATTTGACCAAAAAAATTAGCTTCGTATTGCTAAAAGGATTAGTTTTGGATGTTAATTACTTTTTTAGACAGGCTGTATGTAAAACTTAACTTTGAATCATGGCAAAATCAGAAAAAACCACCGACATGGGTACAAATAACGAAAAGTTGAAAGCCCTAAAGCTTACTATGGACAAAATCGAAAAAGATTTTGGCAAAGGCAGCGTAATGTTGATGAATGAAAGAGCAGACGTGCAACAGGAAATCATATCAACAGGATCAATTGGTCTCGATACCGCACTGGGTATTGGTGGGCTTCCAAAAGGAAGAGTTGTTGAAATATATGGACCGGAATCTTCAGGTAAAACAACAATTGCTATCCATGTAATAGCAGAAGCGCAGAAAAAAGGAGGCATGTGCGCTATTATTGATGCGGAGCATGCGTTCGATAGCTCCTACGCGCAAAAACTCGGTGTGGATGTTGACAATCTTCTGATATCGCAGCCTGACTATGGTGAGCAGGGTCTTGAAATAGCTGACCGTTTGATTCTTTCCGGCGCTTTGGATGTGGTGGTAATTGATTCTGTAGCTGCCCTGGTGCCAAAAGGTGAGTTGGAAGGTGAAATGGGCGACAGTAAAATGGGTCTGCAGGCAAGATTGATGAGCCAGGCGTTGAGAAAATTGACAGCGACAATCAGTAAGACAAATACAATCTGCATTTTCATCAACCAGCTTCGTGAGAAGATCGGGGTGATGTTTGGCAATCCTGAAACAACAACAGGCGGTAATGCATTAAAGTTTTACGCTTCTGTTCGTCTTGATATACGCCGCAGCAGCCAGATAAAAGACGGTGATGAAGCAATCGGTAACCGTGTAAAAGTAAAAGTGGTAAAAAATAAAGTGGCCCCTCCGTTCCGTGCGGCGGAATTCGATATCATTTTCGGAGAAGGCATTTCAAAAACAGGGGAAATCATTGATATGGGCGTGGAATTGGGCATTGTGCAAAAGAGCGGGAGCTGGTTCAGCTATAACAATGATAAATTGGGACAGGGCCGCGATGCTGTTCGCCAGCTGCTTACAGACAACCCAGAAATGGCTGCCGAAATAGAAGGAAAGATCCGTGAAAAAATAAAAGAGATTCAGAGTACATAAGATCGAATTCTGAATGATTTGATGGGTAGTAATACATGCGTCCTGCTTATACAGCGGGACGTTTTTAGTTTCCGTAAATATTTCTGCGCGAATTAGCGGGTGTTAAAAATTTCTTCATTTGCTCCATCGTACCTTCATTATGCCGAATTTCAAAAATTAAATTAATGAGTACACCTGTAAGTACAAAAATACTGGCCAAACGAAAGCGGATTGCATTAGTGGCGCACGATCATAAAAAGGCGGACCTTATTGAATGGGCAATCTACAATAAAACTTTATTAGCTAAACATAGGTTGTACGCCACCGGTACCACCGGTACATTGCTTGAAAATGCATTAGACCAGTCAATCTCCAAATTTTTAAGCGGCCCTTTAGGTGGTGATCAGCAAATCGGCGCTCATATCGCCGAGGGAAAGATTGACGTGCTCATTTTTTTCTGGGATCCTATGGAAGCCCAGCCGCATGATCCGGATGTAAAAGCACTATTGCGCCTGGCAGCAACATACAATATACCCGTGGCGAGCAACAGGGCAACCGCCGATTTTATTTTTACTTCACCCCTGATGCACGAAGATTACCACGCGATATTGCCCGATTATTCCGCGTACACAAAACGAAAAATTTAGAAACAGTTTACAACCACCAGGAGAAGCAACTATTAAAAAAGAAATAAATTTGTTGTTTTCTTATGGCCTTTAAACTTCAATCTACGTACACCCCGGCAGGCGATCAGCCAGAGGCGATCCGTCAGCTAACGGAGGGAATTTTAAATGACGAAAAATACCAGGTATTGCTGGGTGTTACGGGTTCTGGTAAAACATTTACCATTGCTAACGTGATACAGAATACGCAAAAGCCAACATTGGTATTGACGCACAATAAAACGTTGGTTGCACAATTGTATGGCGAGTTCAGGCAATTTTTTCCCGATAATGCAGTAGAGTATTTTGTTTCTTATTATGATTATTATCAGCCTGAAGCTTATTTGCCCGTAAGCGATGTATACATTGAAAAAGATTTATCCATCAACGATGAATTGGATAAACTTCGTTTGCGGGCAACGTCCAATTTATTAAGCGGGCGACGTGATATTATCGTGGTAGCATCTGTCAGCTGTATTTATGGTATGGGTAACCCGACTGATTATGAAAGTGGCATTATCCGGATAGACAGGAAACAGACTATTTCACGACAGGGATTTCTTCATTCGCTTGTTAATTCATTATATACGAGAACGACACTTGAGTTTACACGCGGAAGCTTCCGTGTGAAAGGCGACACGGTGGATATTAATCTTCCCTATGTTGATTACGGATATCGTGTTACTTTCTTCGGCGACGAAATAGAAGAGATCGAAAGTTTTGATGTAGTAACGGGGAAGCGCATCGGTAAAATGGAAAACGCCGCAATCTTTCCGGCTAATTTATATGTTGCGCCAAAAGACATTATGCAACAGGCGATTTACGAAATTCAGGATGAAATGCAGTCGCAGGTGGAATATTTCAAAAGCGGCGGCAAACTGATAGAAGCACAACGATTAAAAGAAAGGGTAGAGTACGACCTTGAAATGATCCGTGAATTGGGATTTTGTAATGGTATCGAAAACTATTCGCGATTCTTCGATCGTCGTAAGCCGGGAACAAGGCCATTCTGTTTGCTGGACTATTTTCCAAAAGATTTTCTACTGGTAGTAGACGAAAGCCACCAGACAATACCGCAGGTTAGTGGTATGTATGGCGGCGACAGAAGCCGCAAACTGATATTGGTTGATTATGGTTTTCGGTTACCGTCGGCGTTAGACAACCGGCCGTTGAACTTTCACGAGTTTGAATCGCTGATCAATCAAACGATATACGTTTCTGCGACGCCGGATGATTTTGAATTGGAAAAAACAGGCGGTGTAGTAGTGGAACAGGTTGTGCGGCCGACAGGTTTATTAGATCCCCCAATTGAAATACGACCATCAGTAAACCAGATTGATGATTTATTGGATGAAATTGATAACCGTGTAACAAAAGGTGACCGCGTGCTGGTGACAACACTGACCAAACGGATGGCCGAAGAAATGGATAAATATCTTCACCGCATCAATATAAAATCGAAGTATATCCATAGCGAAGTAGATACTCTGGAGCGGGTTGAAATATTACGGCAATTGCGCTTAGGCGAAATAGATGTATTGGTTGGTGTAAACTTATTACGCGAGGGATTGGATTTACCTGAAGTATCGTTGGTTGCTATACTGGATGCAGACAAAGAAGGCTTTTTGAGAAATGAAAAATCGCTAACGCAAACGGCAGGACGTGCGGCAAGAAATGTGGATGGCCTCGTTATTTTTTATGCAGATAAAATGACGGAGAGCATGCAAAAAACTATTGATGAAACGGATCGTCGCCGTGAAAAGCAAGTTGCATATAATATCGAGCACAACATAACTCCGAGGACAATAAAAAAATCAAAAGGACAGGTTTTTGCACAGACCTCTGTGCTGGATATAAAAGGGTTTGACCCCGCCAATCCATATGCCATACCGGCCGACCAGGATATCATCACCGTAGCAGCTGAAGAACAGGCTGAATACAAAACGATTCCACAAATGGAAAAAGCGATTAACAAAGTGAAAAAGGAAATGGAAAAAGCGGCAAGAGACCTTGATTTTATGGAGGCAGCGCGGTTGAGAGATGAAATGTTTGTGATGCAGAAGAAGCTGGAAGAAATGAAGGGTTGAATTATTGATTGTAAAAGCTTACACTGATTATTTCCTTTAGAATTTAATATCGCTCACCATTGTTAAATATTTTCACATCCCCGATTTAATTATTACATAAGAGAAGATTGTATGAAAACAACGATAGTTTTTGCATTGGCTTGTTTAGTATTTTTTGGAGCGTATGCACAACCTGCTTATTTTGATTCTACCGAAAGCGTGATTGAGAAGATGTCTTGTCCCGACGGAGAGATCAATATCAACCGGTTGCAATGGCTGCCGGATTCACATGATTTTTGGGTAAATGAAAACGGAAATATTTACCTGTATAGCGCCGATCATCTTAATGATTGTAAACTGGTACTGAGTGATGAAATAATAAAGCGAGCGGGACTTACAAAGAGTGTTGAAGCCATTGTATGGGGCAGTGACCGAAAGAAAATTCTTATCTATACAAATTCATCCCGTGTGTGGCGGGCAAATACAAAAGGGGATTATTGGTACTTTGATTTAATCACAGAAAAGGGAAAACAAATTGGAAAAGGATTACCCTCTTCTTCGTTAATGTTTGCCAAGTTTTCTGCTGACAATAAAAACGTTGCATATGTAAGCAGGCATAACTTATTTGTCGAAAACATTTCCACCGGTAAAATCACACAGCTGACAAAAGACGGTACAGACCGTATCATTAACGGAACATTTGATTGGGTGTATGAAGAAGAATTAAGTTGCCGCGATGGTTTTCGCTGGAGCCCGGATGGGAAATCAATTGCTTACTGGCATGTAGATGCAAGGCCAACGCGAAATCATTTGATGATTAATAATACAGACTCACTGTATCCTTTTATTATCCCGGTTGAATATCCGAAGGCGGGGGAAAAACCGTCCGATGTCAGAATCGCAATTGTTACGCCTGCAACAAAGAAAACCGTATGGCTGAAAATACCCGGTGATCCGCAGAATAATTATTTACCGCGAATGGATTGGGCAGGGAACAGCAAAGAGCTGATGGTTTTGCAAATGAACCGGAAACAAAATGAAGTAATATTATACATGTGCGACGCCGTTACAGGAAAAGCAAATAGAATTTATACAGATAAAGATGATGCTTGGGTGGAACCTGTGAAGCCATTTGGTTGGGATGAGCCTTCTTGGACGTGGATTGAAAACGGAAAGTCTTTTTTATGGTCCGGTGAAAAAGATGGATGGCGGCATATTTATAAGATTTCAAGAGATGGGAAAAGTGAACAGTTGATTACAAAAGGAAATTTCGATGCAAACGTCATCGCCTATAATGCAGCGAGTGAGAATATTTATTTTATTGCCAGTCCTTACGATGCCACGGACCGTTACCTGTATCGCATAAATGTCAGAGGAGATGATACGGTAAAAGTAACTCCGGCAGCATTTAACGGTACAAACGTATACAGGTTTTCAACAGATGCTGTATTTGCTTTGCATATTAATTCGAATATTCATCGTAGTTATAATGCCCGGTTGCTTACTTTACCTGATCATAAGAAAATTTATCCCGCGACTGAGGATAATTTCACAGCACCAAACCTCGCATTCAATCTAGAAAAATTTCGGGTGAAAACTGTCGACGGAATAGAAATGGACGGCATCATGGCAAAGCCCGCCAACTTTGACTCAACAAAAAAATACCCGGTTTATTTTTTTGTGTATGGTGAGCCGGCTTCTACGACCGCCAATGATGTTCCTGGTTTTGACAAGTATATATCGCAGCTGATTCCGGAAGGTTATATAGGCATCACGATGGATAACCGCGGCACACCTGCACTGAAAGGAAGAGAATGGCGCAAATCTATTTATAGGAAGATTGGAATTATTAACAGTCACGACCAGGCAATGGCTGCAATGGAAATTTTAAAATGGCCATTTATCGATACAAGTCGTGTGGCCGTACATGGCTGGAGCGGTGGTGGTGCTATGACGTTGAATTTGCTTTTCAGGTATCCGGAAATATATAAAACAGGAATTGCTGTTTCCGCTGTTACGGATCAACATTTTTACGACAACGTGTACACCGAGCGGTATATGGGTTTACCGGACGAAAATGCGGACGATTATAAACAAGCGTCACCGCTCACATTTGCCGGTAACCTGCGGGGCAATCTTTTGTATATGCATGGTACGGGCGATGATAATGTGCATTATAAAAATGCAGAAGTCCTCCTGAATGAACTGATAAAAAAGGATAAGCTTTTCCAGTTTATGGCTTATCCAAACCGGACCCATGGAATATCTGAAGGAGAAGGAACCACCAAACACCTGAATGATACTTTTATAAAATTCCTTCGTGAACATTGCCCACCCGGGGCCCGCTGATAAATTCGGCAGGAAAGAAAAATATGAAATGCAACGCAATATGCTGTCCGGTTGTCAGCATAATCCAGAGACCCATATAAATTCCTTCCGTTAATCTTTAAATTTTAGACAATGAAAATTGCGAAACCATTACTGTTGGTAATTGCCGCCGCCGTTGCTATTGGAACAGTAACTTCCTGCACAAAAGATAAGCCGGAGAAAAAAGAGGACAAGAAAAACGAAAGGACAGTTCCGCAATCATGCCCTGCATGCGGTATGGGTTAATTCTAATCCCTTTACATGAGGCAACTTTATTCTGCAATTGCCTGTAATCTTGATACAAACATTTTATCGGCATCGCTTCCGCTTTTTGAATCTGAAAAAGTAGAAGCGATAGAATGGTCTTTCGATACGCTTTTTAAGCAAAATGAAATTCCCGGGTGGTTTACTGAATTGCTGAACACATTCGGTATTGAAGGCAGATTGATTGGGCATGGTGTGTTCTTTTCTCTTTTTTCAGGTAAATGGTCCGTCGAACAACAGCAATGGCTGCTTCATCTGAAAAAACTTTCTTCTCAATTCAGGTTTGATCATATAACCGAGCATTTCGGTTTTATGACAGGAGAGGATTTTCATAAAGGTGCCCCCATCGGTATTCCCTACACATCTTCAGCGCTTGCTATTGGAATAGATCGGTTGAAAAGAATTCAGGACGCTTGTAATTGTCCGGTTGGGTTAGAAAACCTTGCATTCTCTTATTCAACGGAAGAAGTAAAAAAGCATGGTGATTTTTTACATCAACTGATTGAACCGATCAATGGTTTTATTATTCTTGATCTTCATAATCTCTATTGCCAGGCACAAAATTTCGATATAAGCTTTGATGAAATCATAAAACTTTATCCGCTCGATAAGGTAAAGGAGATGCACATTTCGGGAGGCAGCTGGGAAGAAGTGAAATCAAACCCGGAAAAAAAGATCAGAAGGGATACGCATGATGAAGCAGTTCCGGAAGAAGTATTTGAATTTTTGGAAAAAACAATTTGCCTATGCCCAAATTTAAAATTTGTCGTCCTGGAACAAATAAGCAGTGGCCTGAACACAGATGAGAGTCGCCAACTTTTTCGACGCGACTTTTACAGAATGAATGAAATTGTTCATAGTTATGAATTCTCCAACTCCCGGAAACTAAACCAGTTCCTGCCGGTAAAACGTTTTGACGTTGAAACGGTACCGTTAGAAGACGCCGTTTTATATGCACAGCAACAACAGCTTTCAAATATTTTGGAAAACGCTGCTAATATTGAAGAAGCCCGGCTATTGCTTAATAATTCTTCCCTCGCAAATTCTGCCTGGCAAACAGAAAAATGGAATTCTTCTATGCTGGAAACAGCTTTGGCGATCGCCCAGAAATGGAAAGATGGATTTTGATAAGCATTACCGGCTATGTTTTATAAACATAGTCGTAGATTTACGAATCACGGGCAAGAGAATCTACTCAACTTTCAAAGATTTAATAGCTCCCCGCTTGCACGCCTGCTATTTCCACTCTATTTTCGGCTTCTAATCGTCCATATCCAATTTAAAACTGAATAAATCCAATGTTATGAAAAGACGCATCCGTAAAGTGGTTAATTTCTTCGCATTTAACCTCCTGTTTTTCGCACTCTACCTGAATTTTATTCACAAAGACAAACCCAACGTTGCTTTGACACCGGCACCCGCCCAGGCTGCGGCCAATACAGCTGCTGTAAATGGAACAGTGCTCGTTAGCAACCCGGAAAAATATACTGACCCTAAAAATACCAGCAACACGACTTCTGCGCAGCCAGCAAAAACTGATGGCAAAGCTGAAAAGAATGATGCTTTAAAATTATCTATAAACTAAGTATTTCATAACAGCGTTTAAATACTAACATCACCCCGGATTCTTCCGGGGTTTTGCAATTTCAGGGATGCCTGGCGCCCTTCAATACGGTTCTTGGGTAAAGTTTTCGGGGGGCTTAACTTCGCAGGATGGCTAAAAAACTATTTCTCCTGGATGCAATGGCACTTGTCTTCCGTGCCTACTATGCACTCATCCGCAATCCACGTGTTACGTCCAAAGGCAAGAATACAAATGCACAGTTTGGTTTTACAAATACGTTGGTTGACCTGATCAATAATCAGAAACCCAGTCATATGGCCGTGTGCTTCGATACTGCTGCACCTACCGAACGGCACACCGAGTTTGAAGCCTATAAAGCAAACCGGCAGGAGGCGCCTGAAGATATAGTTGCCTCAATTGAGGATATAAAAAGGATCATCGAAGGCTTTAATGTACCTGTTATGGAGCTGGATGGATTTGAAGCAGACGATGTAATTGGCACATTGAGTAAGCAGGCTGCAAAAGCCGGGTACGAGGTATACATGGTGACGCCGGATAAAGATTATGGTCAATTGGTTTCTGATAAAGTAAAAATTTATAAACCCGGTTACCAGGGTGGCGATGTGGAAATACTTGGACCTGCAGAAGTATGTGCAAAATGGAACATAAAAAATGTTTCGCAGGTGATAGATATTCTTGGGTTGATGGGTGACGCTGTTGATAATATACCCGGTATCGCAGGCGTAGGTGAAAAAACAGCGGCGAAACTTTTAGCCGAGTATGATAATATAGAAAATGTATTGGCCAATGCAGATAAAATTAAAGGGGCATTGGGCGAAAAAGTAAGAAATGGAAAAGAGGCTGCTATGCTTTCTAAAAAGCTGGCAACGATTATTACTTCTGTACCGGTGGAATTTCATGAAGAGAATTTCAGGATCAAAGATTGGAATAAGGGCAAATTGAAAGATGTATTTACTGATCTTGAATTCAAAACGCTGGGCAAACGATTATTAGGCGACGAGTTCAATGTATTTAGTAAAGCGCCGGAAGGTGTCCAGGCCGATTTGTTTGGTAATGCAGTGACTTCCCCAGCACCGGCAAAACAGAAAAAAGAAACGCTTGCGGTAATAGAAACAGATTTGTTCGGTAATATCATTGAAACAAAGCCGGCAGAAACGGGAACAGAAGTAATAATTAGTGAAGAGGTTTCACTGATCGCACAAAAAAATATAAATAACACACCGCACAAATATGAAGCAGCAGTAAGCGATGCAGAAATAAAAAAATTGGTAGCTGAACTAAAAAAGCACGCGGAGATTTGTTTTGATACAGAAACAACAGGCATTGATGCTAATGATGCAGAGCTTGTTGGCCTGAGTTTTTCTGTGACGCCCGGTGAAGCATGGTACGTGCCGTGTCCTGCTGATCAAAAACGAACCAATGAAATTTTAGCTTTTTTTACTCCATTGTTTAGTGATGAAAAGAAAGTTTGGATAGGGCAGAATATCAAATATGATATGCTGATTCTAAAATGGTATGGAATTGAATTAAAAGGAAAATTGTTCGATACCATGCTGGCACACTATGTTATCGAACCTGATGGTAAACGAGGCATGGATATCTTGAGTGCCAAATATCTTGGATACGAACCGGTGCATATTGAAGAATTGATCGGGAAAAAAGGAAAAACACAGGGAAATATGCGCGATGTTGAATTGGAAAAAATAAAAGATTATGCGGCGGAAGATGCGGATATAACCCTTCAATTAAAGAAAACATTTGAACCTTTATTGAAGAAGAATGAAGTAGAACGATTATTTAACGAAGTTGAAAATCCATTGTTGAATGTTTTAACGGCGATGGAATATGAAGGGGTAAGAATAGATGAAGAGTTTTTGAATGACTATTCGAAAGAACTGGAGAGGGAAGCAAAGAAATGTGAAGAAGCAGTATACAAGGCTGCTGGTGTTCGCTTTAATCTCGCCTCACCCAAACAACTTGGTGAAGTTTTATTTGACAAATTGAAATTGGACCCAAAAGCAAAAAAAACAAAAACGGGTCAGTATGCTACAGGAGAAGATGTGTTGTTAAAACTATCTCATCAAAATAAAATTGTTGATGACATTCTTGCTTTTCGTGAATACACAAAATTGAAGTCAACTTACGTAGATGCACTGCCGCAAATGATCAACAGAAAGACGGGTCGGGTGCACACAACGTATGGCCAGGCAGTAGCGGTAACGGGACGGCTGGCGAGTAACAATCCTAATCTGCAAAACATTCCGATCCGTACCGATCGGGGAAAGGAGATCAGGAAAGCTTTTATACCAAGAACGGATAAGCACATACTGGTGAGCGCCGACTATTCACAAATCGAACTGCGCATCGTTGCAGCTATAAGTGGCGATGAAAATATGTGTGATGCATTCAGAAAGAATAAAGATATTCATACTGCAACGGCAGCAAAGGTATATAGCATCGATGAAAAGGATGTAACCAGGGAGATGCGCTATAAAGCAAAGAGTGTAAACTTCGGTATTATATATGGCCAGGGTGCATTCGGACTTGCTGATAATCTCGGTATTTCCAGAACCGAAGCAAAGGCAATCATTGATAATTATAAAAAAGAGTTTTCGGGAATTACAAAATACATGGACGATACCATCAATTTTGCCCGCGAGCACGGTTATGTACAAACGCTGATGGGACGAAAAAGATGGCTGAAAGATATTAACTCGGCTAATTTTACGGTTCGTGGTTTTGCTGAAAGAAACGCTATTAACTCTCCTATACAAGGGTCGGCGGCAGATATGATAAAACTGGCCATGGTGAAAGTGCAGAATGCTTTTATTAAGAAGAAATTCAAGTCCCGGATGATCCTGCAGGTGCATGATGAATTGGTATTTGATGCAGTAAAAGAAGAACTGGACGATATAACACCCGTCATCATCGAGTCTATGCAAACAGCGTTGCCTCTGCCATATGAGGTGCCGGTTGTGGCTGAAATTGGGTCAGGGAAAAACTGGCTGGAAGCACATTAGGAGATATCTATTAGCTGCTGTACAATTATGCTGCGGAATATTTAAGAGTATACCACTACGGGAGTATATTTATTTTTAGCCATCACTCGTTTATCGGGATAGCCGTCAATTTTGGCTTGAGTTATGCCGTTAGAAGATTCGGGCTTAATTTTGCAGGAAGTCCCATTCCTGCTGCAAAACCTTTTTATGAAAAACTTTTCTTTACCGGCGAATGATTATCCTCGTTCATCAAATGAATATCTCTACTCTCATGTAGATAAAGAATTTCGATTTGTAAAGGCTAACTCTTTGTTTCTTCAAAAATTTGAATTGCTTTCTGATGATTATATCGGGAAGCCGTTTCGTGAAGTGATCAGCCTGATTGAGTATAAAAAAATTTTACAGGCAGGAAAGGCATGTCTGAAAGATCCTGGTACCGTCATAAAAATAGATTTGAATATTAAAACCGCTTCGGGAGATGAAAATTGGTTTCAGTGGGAAGTGAGTTCGCTGAGATCGGAAGATAATAGCCAGGAAGAAGGTATACAAATAATCGGGATTGATATTACGGAGAAAAAAAAGTCGGAGCAGCAATTATTGTATCAGGCAGTTTCGTTGAATAATATTTCTGATGCAATTGTTTTTACAGATATAAATTTTATGGTAAAGAGTTTCAATAAAGCTGCAGAAAAAACATACAATATCATATCATCAAAGATCATTGGAAAGCCGATATCCACTCTTTTCAACAAAACCGCGGAGGAGGACGCGGTATTTAAAAATATACTGTCGACCGTTCAGCAGAAAAGTTCATGGAAGGGAAAAACAAGTTACAGATTACGTGCCGGGGAAAAGGAAATTTATCAGCAGTCATCTGTAAATAGTGTGAAAGATTCCAACGGAGTTACCATCGGTTACGTTATAGTGAGCCAAAAATTAACATCGAATGATTTTTTATCGGAGAGTAACCTCAGCAGGGTTTTATTGAGTATGTCAGAAGGTTTTTTTGTGTTGGATAAACACTGCAGGATATTGGAGATAAATAAGGTCGGACGAAAAATGATAGAATGGATTTCCAAAAGACCAATAGAAATCGGGCGATCGATGCTGGATTTTTTACCTGGTGAAAAACAAAAAATACTCCGGGTGTATGTAGAAAAAACATTCAGCGGAATAAAATCAGAATATGAAAGTTTTTATGCAACGCCAAAAAGGAATGTGTGGTTAAGCCTTGCATATACCCCGGTTAGGGATGAAGACAAGAATATAATCGGGGCATGCATTATAGCCCGCGATATAACGGAAACGAAGAATGCTGAAAAGGAGTTGGATAAATCACAACAATTATTCCGGATGTTTATGGCTAATACACCTGCTATGGGGTGGATTATAGATGATCAGCATAAATTCAGGTATATAAACAAAAAGTACAAGCAATCTTTTCAGCTTACTGATTCGGTCATTGGAAAATCTGTCTATGAAATATTTCCCAAACATATCTGTGATTCATTTATAGAAAACAATATGCGGGCATGGAATAAGGGAACAACTATTGAAACTATTGAGGAAGGAGTTGGTCCGAATGGTGAAAAACAGGTATACCAGATTTACAAATTTCCGTTAGGAGAAGAGAACGGCATAAAATTACTGGGTGGCGTTGGGCTGGATATTACTGAAAACATCCTGACGCAGGAAAATCTGCTTCGCAGCAATGAAAGATACGACTACGCTGCAAGAGCTACCTCAGATGCACTTTGGGATTGGGACATCAAAAGGAATGTACTGTTTGTGGGGAGTGGATTCAAAAATATATTCGGTTATGCCAAAGCACCTGGTTCTATCGATGAGCGGGCGGAAATGATTCACCCGGACGACAAAGAAAAAACATGCAAGAGTCTTAAAAAGGCATTGAATGGCACAACTGTGCGGTGGCAGGCAGAGTATCGTTTTCAGTGTATGGATAACAGTTATAAAATAATTCTTGACAGGGGATACATTATCCGTAATGAAAAAAAAGAAGCTATCCGCGTGATAGGGGCCATGCAGGATGTGACTGAACAAAGAACATTGGTACAAAAACTTTCTGATGAAGAAAAGACGAAGAAAAGAGAAATTATCCAGGCTATAATAGATGCACAGGAAAAAGAGCGAAGTGAATTGGCTTATGAGCTGCATGATAATGTAAACCAGATATTGTCTTCATCGAAACTGATGCTGGACATGGTTGCAGAGGTAAAAGAAGACAACCTGGAATTCGTTAACCGGAGTAATGAATATCTTAGTGAAGCGATATGCGAATTACGGCGAATAAGTCACAATCTTAGCCCCGGCATATTAAAGGATATCAGTCTTGAAGCAGCTATTCAGGATATTGTTGACCGGATTAATAGCTCCGGAAAAATTCTTATTTCGTACCGCAAAAGAAATTATACAAAATCGAAACAGATTGCGGCAGGCGATATACAGCTTACCATTTTGCGAATTGCACAAGAGCAATTAAATAATATTCTGAAGCATGCGGAAGCTACTGAAGTCATCTTGCAATTGTTTATCACAAAAAACAGGATTGCGCTGGTTATAAAAGATAACGGAAAAGGCTTTGATATTTCAAAAACAAAAAAAGGTCTTGGGTTGCATAATATTTTTAACCGAGTAGAATATTACCAGGGAACTGCTCAACTGGATTCTGCTCCTTCACTGGGCTGTATGTTGAAAGTTGAGATACCGATAGAGCCCTCAGCCGATTAATTCCCTATTTCTTTTGTTGTCCCCAGGTAGAGTAGGTGGACGGCATCTCATTCTGGTGCGGAGGAAATTCTCGAAGCGGCTCGCAGGCTTTCCATGCATTCATCATATCGGATGGTAATTGCTGATAAAGTTTTGTTCCCGCTGTTTTCCAGTCAATCATTTCGTCGGTAACCTGTTTAATTATTTTCGCCGGATTACCGGCAAGCAATGAACGGGGTGGAATTTTTTCATTTTCTCTTATAAAGGTTAAAGCACCTACAATGCATTCATCGCCCAATTCAACATGATCCATTAGTACTGCATTCATGCCTACCAAACTGTTTTTACCAATAACTGCTCCATGCACAATTGCTCCATGACCAATGTGTGCAGCTTCTTTCAGCAACACTGTCAGGCCAGGAAACATATGAATGGTGCAATTCTCCTGAACGTTACAACCGTCTTCAATAATTATTTTGCCCCAATCACCACGTATGGCAGCACCGGGGCCGATATAGCAATTCTTCCCGATAATTACATTGCCCGTAACGGCTGCTAACGGATGAATAAAAGAAGATTCATGAACAACAGGGATAAATCCATTGAAAGAATAAACCATTGTTTATTTTTCTCAAATTTACGCTACACTTTATATAGTAAATTATCTATTGCGTTGCTGGTGCTGCTGGTTCTTGTTCCGGTTTTTTATTATGACGGCGGACGATTTTCTTTATCAAAACGATAGTTCCGAATATGATACCTGCAAGCCCGAGTACCGTGATAACAATTGCTAACCCTTCTGCCCCACCACAAGCGACGCTGCAGGCAAGTGCTGCTACCAGCCAGGTGAGACCGATGGCTCCAATGATTGTCAGTATAATCAATAACGCTGTTTCCCCGTTTTTATCACCCGATAATTTTGCCCTGGCGTAAACCTTCACTTGTTTACCCAACTCTTTTTTTAATATTCGTTTCTCTTGTTTTGTCAACGAACTTTTATCTCTGTATTTTAAAGAAGCTAAAATTTCTTCTGCGGTTGGCGGATGAATTTTAATTGCAGACGCTGCATTTGCTGCCGGTAGCCGGATACCATTAATAGTTGACTTGTTGTTTGCTGCCAGTGCCGTAATAAGCACAAACGTTGTAAACCCAAGTGTAAAATCAAGACTTTTTCTAAGGACATACGTTTCCTTTCTTGATGAACCGGACCTTTTTTGCGGATAAATTAATATTGCCAGGAATAGTAAACCTGCAGAAATAATTGCCGGTAAAGGTGATAAGCTAATGCCGGCTTCAGCTATCGCTTTACCCGTTGTGATGGCCATTCCTCCAAGAATAACTTTAATAATTACAATGTACGTGCGGGCTTGATAAGGGTGAAATTTTGCCCAGGTGGAAATTTTTCTCATGGTGTCGTTTTTAACTGTTAAAGTTCGAAACCAACACAAAGGTTATTTCTGCCCGTTTGCCATTCCTCCTCTGATGAATTATTATTCAATCAATTTTTTGCTAGTTCGGAAACAGGTTCCTTTGAAAAGAGCAACTATATGATTATGCTGGTTTGTAATGGTGACATGGTACAGGCCCGTTCCTTTTCCATTGTGTATCTCTTTGGTTTCAGCAATTAATTCATCACCGGGATGAACAGGTTTGATAAAGTTTATTGCGGTATCAAGAGCTAATGATAAATTGTTCCGGCTATTGCAGGCAAAAGCAAAAGCGCTGTCAGCCAGCGAGAATGCAACACCTCCATGCACGACACCAAGCCCGTTTATCATTTCTTTCCGCACCATCATTTTTATTTTACTGTATCCCTCTCTTATTTCTATAACGGTAATACCTAACCATTGAGAAAACAGGTCTTCCTTCATCATATAGCTTACTACCGAAACAGCTGATTGATCTTTATCCATAACTTTTATTGATTCTATTTTCCTTTGAAGACAGGAGTTCGTTTTTCGAGAAACGCATTTACTCCTTCTTTATAGTCTTCTGTTTTTGCGGCACGCTGCTGAAAAACATTTTCCTCCTGCAATTGCTCTTCAAAATGATTGATCAATGAGATGTTCAATAATTGTTTCGTTAAAGCCAACCCTTTAGTCGGCATCTCTGCCAACCGGGAAACAATTGAGAGAGCCTGTTCAGAAAATGATTCATCGTCGAATACTTTGTAGATCATACCAAACCGTTCAGCGTCTGCTGCAGAAACTTTTTCACCGAGCATCATCAATGCCGAAGCTTTTTGCCAACCGATTAATCGCGGTAATGTATAAGTGCCACCGCTATCGGGTATCAGGCCAAGTTTGGAAAATGCCTGGATAAAAAAGGCGGATTGTGCAGCAACAACAATGTCGCAGCACAATGCAATATTTGCTCCCGCACCCGCTGCAACACCATTTACGGCAGCAACAACAGGCTTTTCCAATTTTCGTATGCGTGTCACGATAGGGTTATAATGTCTCGTAAGAATAGTATTAAAATCCAAACTATTGTCCGGATTGCTGACTTCCGAAAGATCCTGTCCTGCGCTAAAACCTTTGCCCGCACCGGTTATATATACCGCTCTTATGTTTTCGGCTTTGCATTTATCTAATTTTTCCTGCAGCAGCAAAGACATTTCACGATTGAATACATTTAGTTTATCAGGCCGGTTGAGTGTAATGATCCCAACCTGTTCTTTTATTTCAAAAAGTATTGATGACATGAATATTTTTTAAATAAATGCTGATGTATGGTTCCAACTACACAACAAAGTTAGAAGGATGCCATACCTCTAATTTACCATTAAA